>Ga0065719_106605_pt1 | contig 35019 bp, 31 predicted proteins | sample GBSCel85sediment_FD_59106 | JGI IMG/M metagenome (GOLD analysis project Ga0065719, IMG submission 59106) | Hot spring sediment microbial communities from Great Boiling Spring, Nevada - Cellulolytic enrichment CS 85C v3 (version 3) | ecosystem: Environmental > Aquatic > Thermal springs > Hot... | reverse complement strand
AAAAGCTGACAATGAGGTTTATAGGTCTTGAAAACTTTGGAAAATTGTTCACTGACCCGAGATTCGTTTACTCTCTTTATAAGACAGCTGTTTTCGTAGCTACAAGCGTGCCCCTCAAACTCATGGTTGGTGTGGCGCTGGCATTCCTCTACTCCTCGCCGCTGGTGTGGGGGCGAAAGTTGTTGAGAGGCCTAATACTCGCGCCATGGGCGATCCCAATTCTTCTCTCAGGCCTGACATGGAGATTTCTGTTCAACCCTAACGGTCAGCTCGGGAAGATGCTTGGATTAGACATATATAATTACGAGTGGGATGCCTTCATAGTATATAACTTATTCGAAACCTGGCTCGCATACCCGTTCATAATGACGGTGACCATGGGGGCTCTCGCAGGGGTTTCCAAAGACCTCGTGGAAGCATCATACATAGATGGGGCCTCAGCCTTCACAAGGCTGAGAAGGGTTGTACTACCCCTCATCTCGAAGCCCTTAATGTTCGCTACAATACTTACAACAGGAGCGTCCCTACAGGCGTTCATGGTTCCACTACTCCTCAACGGAGGCGGCCCTACAAAACCTATTTCAATCCCGGGCCTTGGAACACGCTCGGGAAACGTGAACGAATTCCTCATACTATTCGGCTACAACAGGGTTTCAATAGACAAGGACTACGGGTTTGCTGCAGCAACATACTTGGTTATAGTCTTAATACTCCTGGTGTACGTAACCATATGGTTTGTTTCCTCAAAGAAGCTGAGAGGTGGGCGGTGAAGTGGGTTTCAGCATTGGTAAAACGGTTTTAAAAATCTTCGCTACGGTAATGGGGTTTACAATACTGTTTGCGATGCTATACCCTGTGCTATTCATCATAGTACAGTCTATAACACCTGAGAAGGGCATTATTTTAACAAGCCTAACCCAAGTTTTCGAATACGGAGTGACTTTTGAAAACTACTTGAGAGCGTTCCAGGATCCTCTATTCTACAGCGCACTGGTTAACAGCGCTATAATATCATTCCTAACAATCGTGATATCCGTAGCGGTGATCACGCCAGCATCATACGCTTTTTCAAGGTTCAAATTCTTCGGCAAAGACACACTCTTATACGTCTACCTGATCCTAAGCCAGGTTGGAGGAGGATTCGGGATCATAGCGGTAATAGCCTTGTTCATGTTCCTCGTAATCCTCAACTCATGGGGGATACCAATATTCAACATGTGGGTCTTACCCTTCATATATGCGTCCGGCGCCGTGCCGTTTCAAACATGGCTTATAAAAACGTACTTCGACAATCTCCCCAAAGAGCTGGATGAAGCGGCTTTCATAGACGGCGCCAGCTGGAGTCAAATAGTCTTCAAAATCGTCCTGCCTGCTTCAAGGAGTGCCATGGTAATTATAACACTGTTCTCATTCATGGGGGCCTGGGGCGAGTTCTTCGTGGCAAACCTCTTGAGAATACAGACTCTGGGAGCATATATTTTCCAGACCGCAATAGGTCCGAGAGGTGAGCAGGCTCCATCACTTTTCGCATCGCTAGCGCTAATATACGCTATGCCCGTCATACTTGTCTACATTTTCGCTCAAAGATATATTGGAGAAGCGTACAGGATGGGAGCCGTTAAAGGTTAGAAGCGGTTAAGCCAGGAGCCTGCCGTTTTTCCTGCTGAACAATAATGCCTTCCTCAAGTTAAACTCCAGGTATACTTCTTCGCCCGATTGGAAGACAAGTCCCGCAGGTTGCCTAATCTTCAACAAGTCCTCGCCCATTTTAATGTTCAAAATGGTTTCAGAACCCAACGGCTCAACAACCTCAACCCTTGTCTTTAAAACCCCTAAGCCCTGCCTAGCCTCCTTGAACACTAGCGTATCCTCCGGCCTCACGCCCAGGTATACCTCTGATTCTCCCTCACCTAGAAGCTTAGAGCCCAGGGAGGGGTCGAGAGGAATGTTCAACCCTTCCCTACACTCTAGGACAGTGCTGGTGGAGACCCTGCCGCTCCCAAGGATTCCTCCTTCAAGCTCTGGGGGGACAATATACTCTAACGGTTGCTTCTCAACTATAGTGCACTGTATGAGGTTCATGGGCGGGGAGCCTATGAAGGTTGCGACGAAAGTGTCCGCGGGCCTAGAGTATAGTTCGTCAGGCGTTCCAACCTGCGCGACCCTTCCCTTGTTCATCACTGCAATCCTGTCAGCCATCCCCATAGCCTCAACCTGGTCGTGAGTCACGTATATCGTGGTTATTCCTAACTGTTTCTGAAGCCTCTTCAGCTCACCCCTCATCAATACTCTAAGCTTAGCATCCAGGTTGCTCAAGGGCTCGTCCAGNAGCCANACCTTCGGCTTCCTCACAAGGGCTCTTGCCAGCGCAACCCTTTGCTGCTGACCCCCGCTCAGCTGTGACGGGTACCTGTCAAGCAACTCTTCAATACCTAGAAACCTTGCAGTCTCCAACACCCTCTTCTTAATCTCATCCTTCGACAGGTTGAGGGCTTTCCTGCGGGATTCAAGCGGGAACGCTATGTTCTCGAAAACCGTCATGTGAGGGTAGAGAGCGTAGTTTTGGAAAACCATTGCTATATCCCTATCCTTTGGGTGGACATCGTTGACAACTCTGTCGTCAATGTAGATGAAGCCCTCGTCCGGGAACTCTAATCCAGCTATAAGCCTCAGGGTCGTGGTCTTACCGCAGCCCGAGGGGCCTAGCAGCGAGAAGAACTCCCCATCCCTGATGTCAAGGTCTACATGGTCAACTGCTAAGACTTTACCGTATTTTTTAACAACTTTTTCAAGCCTTACACGTGCCAAGTGTTGACACACCCTAAGAATATTGATGTGTTTTCAAGAAAAAAAAATCGTTTCCTAAGGCCTCCTTCTCATGTAGAGGAAGGCTGCTACCCCTGCCACTATCAACACGGCTACAGCGATGATGATTAAAGTGTAGTCAGGAGGCTGCGCCGGGGTTGTTGTCTCGGNGGTTGTTGGAGAAGTAGTTGTGGTTGTAGCTTCAGTAGTGGTTGGCGTGGTCGTGGGGGTTGTAGTCTCAGTAGTTGTTGTGGTAGTGGTTGTAGGGGTTGTTGTAGTCTCAGTGGGCTGTACGTACGCCCCAACACCCCTCACCACGGCCAGGGTCTTGGCCTCGATATTGTAGCTTCTCAGCATGCTGTACTGGTCATCCTTTGTCTCCGCCAGCAAGTCAAGCACATATGGGAGGACACCGTTGAGAACCGCTAAGGCATAGTCTGAGGGAACGCCCACAACCCATTCTCCACCACCAACTTGGAAAGCCCTTATCTTTGAAGCCGCGTAGCCATCATGGCTTGTCACCGCCACTGTGTAAATCCACTTGTCAATGTTGCTGACATCGTAGAGCAGTGACTTAGGTATTTCCACAATAATCCTGTTGTTACCTGTGTCAGCGTATACTTTGAAATCACCTCCCTGAGCTGTTGGCAACTCCTTATCGTAGTAGTATATCCCGGTTTTCTCGCCTATTGGAACCGGGTCGTTACCCCAGCCGGGGGCAACGATAAGGGCCATGTGCCAGGCGTGGTCTTCAGCTATCTTCACGTTCAAACCATAAGTGTCAGTTTTACCGCCGCTCATTGTTGTGTGAACATATATGTGAACCTGTTGCATGCTCCACCCGTTAGGGCCTCCCCACGGGTTTCCACCCAGGTTTCTGAAAGTAATAGTGAACACTACCTTGTCCCCGGCGTCAACAACCTGGAACTTGATCAAGTCGAACACTCCAGGCGCGAACACAGGGTTTGTCGGGTAGGTGTAGCCTCCGGCACCATCATCATCGCCCACGGGGTCATCCATTTCGAACACAACGTTTCCTGTGACAGCTTCCACCGGGACTTGTAGCTGATGCGTTAAGCCCAGCCTCGAGGACCACTCAACCAGGGCGTTATCATAGTAGACTGCTATCACCAGGTAGGTGTATTCGCCTCTAGGTATCCCCAGCAGGTTCCATGGAACAGCCGCTTCGAAACCTGTTAAGCCTCCCTGGGTTCCAACGGCCCCAGTGCCGTCGCCCACGCTGATCCATGAGCCGCTCCCGCCCGCTGCGTTAACCTTCACAGTTGAGTTCACCGGGTAGATTAAAACCTCTCTTACAAGGTACATTCCCAGGTCGACAGGGGTGTGCCTCGGGTAGATGTTGTAGCCGGGGCTTAAGGGGGATAGGGAGGTGTTCGAGGATGTGAAGTACACGGCTACTGCCAGCTTGCCGAGGTCTATGCTTGTCGCTGAAACATTGAAGCCTATGTAGAGCTTGCCGGGGTCGAACAGTATTAGAGTGTTTCTGACATAGGTTGACCCAACTGTGATGTTCAAGCCTGCCCCAGCTGACACGCTACTCCACCACAAGCTCTCGAACACGCCGTCAACAGTAACCGGGGTGCTGACAGGGCTCGGTATATTAGTGTTTAACGAGCCTATCGGCCTGCCGTCAGGGTATGCTTTAACGTTGAGATAGTCCGGGGGAGTGAGCCCTGCGAGCTCATACGCTGCTTTCAAGTATGCTTTGAATATTGGGTCAAACGTCTCAGGGGATCCGCCCCCGTCTCCACCGTACCACCACCACCAGTCGCTAGCCTCAGCCTTCAGCAAGTATCTCGCAATATCAGGCCTCTGCTCGTACAGTTGTTTAAAGCTCTCTAATCCCAACTCTCCCAGTATTTCACTCCTAGCCTTGGCGAGCCACATCCACGCAACGTTCTCCTGCCTGTCACCAATCCATGTAGTCAGCTCGCCGCCAGACCATGAGCCTTCGGGAAGTCTTGCCTGCACAGTCTTCCTGGGAAGGCTTCCGTAGTCGTCGCCGTACCCAACCGAGGGGGTGTTTGAAATATCCTTACCGGCGAGATCCAGGTACTGGTAGTTCTGAAGCGGGAGCTGCTTTGCTGTTTCAGGGAATCTTTCTATAAACTCATGCGGTGTAACAGTCTCCAGCACTCCCTGTCCCTGAAGCTCGGTAATCCTCTGGTAGAGGGTGTCCAGGAACAGGTCTCCAAACTGCTCATAGTGCTCCCAGGGGTTCTCACCGTCGAGCGCTACGACAACAAGCCTCGGCCCGGTGGCCTGGTTTCTGAACGACAGGATCCTGTTGACTAAATCGTTAACCGCGTCTACATGGTTCCAGTTGCTGTACTGGAAGCTTAAGAGATTGCTCAGCTCCGTGTGCCTGAAGAAGACGTATATCCTGCCTGACGGGAAGTCAATATACCATGGGACTCCAAGGTTGTTTATATCGCCTGTTGAAACACCGGTCTTACCCAGTATTGACTCGTCCGTGACGGTCCAGGTGATGCCGGCTTTCCTGAACGCCTCGACAACGTAGGAGTTTACGGCTTGCTCAGCAGGCCATGCTCCAACAGGCGTGTAGTTGAAGTGTGTCTTAAACAGTTCAATGCTAACGTTCACGTGTACTTCAATATCCTCCGACCAGCCGAAATCTACAATAAGAGGTGCCAGAGGGTGGCTGTACGGGACAGGTATCAGCTCGATCTGGCCTGTTGAGGAGAGGTTGCGGTAGATCTGGGTTATCTTGGACATTATGTCCTCGTGGACTTCGAGAATCCTCTGTAAGTCGCTTACGGTGTAGCCTGGCGAGCTGTACAGGTATGCACGGTTCATTAACTGGTATACATCAGGATACTGCTCCTTCGCAACGGTGGGGTCGATCCAGAACAGGTTGAACAATACTGCGAGGTCAACCACGTTCTGCCCTGTCAGGTTTCCACCTGTGAACTGGTTTACCACGCAGTCCACAAGCTCCTGCTCAGTCACTGCTGTAGCTGAACATGTTGAGAAGGCTGACTGGGCTAAGCTCCTGAGCTCGCTGAATCTTGGGATGACGTTGACGAACCTGTTCCAGTTTATGTCGAAGAACCCGCCCGGCGTTCTCAGCATGCTGAATACTTCAGTCTTGTTCACAGTTCCGTTGACAATCTTCCACGATATGATCTGCCTAACATCCATTTTACCGTTCTCAACATAGTCGACAAGCATCTCTAGGAGTGAGCCGGAGAAGGTGAACGTTGCCTTTACATCCGGGTACTTGCTGAGGATGTAGGCCATCTTGTAGTAGTTTCCAACGCTGTGCATTCTAACCCATGGAAGGATGAAGTATGATTCGTCCACGCTGTAGTACCATGGCTGATGATAGTGCCACACGAACGCTAGATATATTTTCTGCTCAGCCGACTCCGTCCTCGGTGGAATTAACGCAAGGCTGAATATTAACAGGGTTAATAGTAGAATAGAGGCTAATCCTCTATACATTCAACCACCACGATTATTAAAATACGTCTTCAATACTTATTAATCTGCCTCAGGCAGAAATTTAAACAACTGATTAAACAACCCGCGGGCCGCAGCCCCATGCACAGCGTGGAGAACCCTGCCAGAGCCCTTCCACGCAGGTCTCAACCCCGGTGACCCATGAACGCTTGCGGCCAGGGTTAGGTTGCTCCCTTCCGGGCCTGGCCGGGTTCCCCTGGTTAAGGCGGTTCACCCTCCCCCTCCAGGGAGGGCTCCGCCACCGCAAGCCCCATGGGGCGGGGGTCATTGCCTTACGTGGGGGTTGACAAGGCCCTGCCACGCCGTGCATGGTTGTCTGGCCCAGTAAACTGGGCCCTCCCCACGGCCCGCGGGCGTTTAAATATTTTATTACAGGAGATTATTAACTGTTTCCAGCAAGGTTAGAACGGGATAGGGGCTATCATCAACACCAGCATTACAGTGCACATGCTGTTAACGAGTAGGCCGAGCTTATCCCCCAGCACCTCGTAGACTATTCTCCCCCCGTCTGTTATGAATATGGGGGCTGCGTTGATCAGGGCCAGGTTGAAGTTCACCAGGTATATCCATGAAAACGCCTTCAACAATCCAGTTGACGAGGAGTATCCGAGGAGTCTGGCCAACCCCTCAGCCGGCACCCTTGTCTCGGTCAGGTTGACGCCGAGTTTAACGGGAGAACTGTTCTTGTAGAACTGCTTAACCTCTACCTCCCCGTTAGGCTTCAACACTTCTAAAACAAGCACTCCCTCATTACTGCTTGAGAGGATGCTTTTCAAGCTCTCGAAATCCGTCAGCCTCGTCCCGTTAACTGCTAACAATATATCCCCGGTTGAAACCCCCAGGGAGTCGGCTAAACCACCCTGCTCAACCCCTATTACGTGGAGGGCTGGGGTTGATGAGAGAAGCAGTATGGCTAGGAATGCTAGCCCGATGATAAAGTTTACTGCAACGCCTGCTGCTAGAATGCTGGTTTTAGCCTTTAAAGGCGAGAGGTTAAACCTTTCCTCGGAGACTTCGACAAAGGCTAGGGGGATTATGAATGTAACCATGAACCCGAACGACTTAACCTCTACATCATTGCTGACAGCTGTTTTAGCGTGGAAGTATTCGTGGGTGATTACTGCAATACTGAGAGCGATTACAAAGTAAAGTATGTCCAAACCCTTTATGTTAACCCCCGGGATCAGCAAGACCGCTCCGGGAGCATTGCTCACCACTCTTGAAACAACAGTGTTAACTGAGAAGTAGAGGAATAGTGCAAGGGAGATCGCGAACAATCCTATGAAAACATAGCCTAGTTTTTTGAAAACCCTGCTCGTCTCTAAAGCCGACTTCTTCCTGAGAGAGAGGATAACCCCGTATTTCAGCTCCAAACTACTGCTTCCCGCGAACTTTTTCGAAAGCCTGAAGAGCGCGTTAAGCACCAGCCACAACGCTAGAATCGTGATCAACGCCGTTGCAAACGCATCCATGTATTTAAACACACCACGGTAGAATATTGTTAAATGAGCTTTAAATAATAAATTGTTAAGAAGGGGTAGAGGACCAGGGTCTTGGTCAGGGAGAAGGTGAGAAAAACCCCTGAGTTCAGGGAGGTAGTTTACGACGAGGCTCACTGGAGGCTTTTGCAGAGCCTGAGAAGGGAGGCTTTGAGAATAGTCGAAGCCTTAGCCGTCACCGGGTTAAACCCCGTTGTGCATGGGAGTATTGCAAGAGGCGACGTGTGGGAGGGGAGCGACATAGACGTGTTCATCCCCTACCCGGTGCCTTCTTACAAGCTGGAGTATGTTCTAGAGTTGAGCGGGCTCCAGGTGAGGAAGAAGTATATTGTGATGGCAACACCTGCAAACACTCCGAAAGCATACATAGTGCTGGATGATGAGGAGCGGAAAACAGTGAGCTTCCCCCTAGCCCATTTAAAGCCCCGCGAGTACGAGTTCTACAGGTTTGGAGGACTGATTGACAGGGAGGGTTTAACAGAGGGTAGGCGTGTCCCCGGGGTTAACAAGAAGCTAGTGTTGATAGAGCCTGTTGCCAACGGCCACTTGGAATCCCCTGTTATAGGTTTCGAAAACGTTGTCGCCGAGAAGCTCGGCATCAGTGTTGAAACAGTTCTCGAGAGAGTCAGGGTTCTCAGCAGGAGGGATAGCGTTGGAAGGACAGGGGTTTTCCTTAAACACGTGCTACAGCCTGATGAGACTTTCGAGCACGCTGTAGAGGAGCTTGCCAGGAGGAGCAGTATTGTGAGAAGGGCTCTGCAACGCTAGCAAGTCTTGCTCTGCAACGGGTATCTTAAAACCGCGATAATCCCGCCGAAGCCGCTTACTTCAACGCCAATATCCGTCCTCCCAGGGATAATCCACACATCGGCTTTCGACGAGAATGCTTTATCAAGGGTTTNGAGAACCCTGTTCCTAACCTCTTCATCACCGCTCTTGATCAGGTCTGAGACGACAACGAGCTTGTCGACAGCGCTCATCAATGCGGCACAGTAGGCTTCTTCAACCCCGTATGCAACCCTCTCCGGCTGCTCCACAACCAGTTTCTTGAAAACCTCGAAAACCTCCCGGGCCCTTATGATCGACAGCTCGGAGACCGCTTTCTTAACAACATCCCTTCGGAGAAGCTCGTTTAAACCGCTACAACCCCCTATCGAGGTTGAATCAACATACACTGGTAAACCCTTCACCGCGGAGCGCACTAGGTCGGCAAGCGTGTTCTTCAAGTCGCCTGGGCCGGCCACTATCACCGCGTCAACCCTTTCCCTAAAAGCATAGTCTGAAACAAGCTTCAACACTTCCTCCAAGTAGTTTCTCAGCAAGCCATCGTAGCCGCTAGCATACATTTTACCAGGCAACCTCCCATACGCCTCGCTGAGCTGTACAACACCCTGCTCCGTCAACATGGCTATACAAGCCTCGTCATGATCGATGTTCACAAGCATCACCCTCCTCCTCTTCACCGAGCTCCTTCTCAAGGCTTCAAGCTCGCTGGCCGACCACTTCTCCTTGACCACTACCAAGGCATCTCCAGGCGAGAGGTTGATGGTGTGGTAGTGTCCTTTCACGCCGAACTCCTCGGGCCCTTCCACTACAATACCTCTCACCCTCAGCCTGTCGGAAAACTCCTGGAACTCAAGCCTCTCCACTCTCAAGCCCAGGGTCATGGAAACCCTCCTGCTCGAACCCCCCTCCCCCTGCTTCACCTCCCGGCTAGTCCTCCCGTAGACGACGTCCCCTGGGCTGAGGAGATTGTACAGGATCCACAGGTCGTCCTCATCCTCGACGAGTATTTTAATCCAACCCTTCTTCAAATCCTCCTCAAGTATTTTCAAACCACACCACATTTTCGAAGCATGTTTATGAGAATGTTTAAACATTATTTTTAAAGGGAAGCACATGCTACTGGATTTCTACCTGCTGGACGTCAGCTATGAAGTGGTTTCGCAGGAACCCCACATCATAATATGGGGCGTTACCAGGGATGGTAAAAGGGTTCTTTTAAGGGATAAGAGGTTTAGGCCGTACTTTTACGCTGTTTTAAAGGATAAAACCCTTGCTGAAACCGTTGCCAGAAGGGTTATCGGATTATCGGAGAGAGCCTCACCTATCGTAAAGGTTGAGCCTGTTGAGAAAAAGTTTTACGGGAAACCCGTGAGCGCTTTAAAAATAACAACCGTGATACCGGAGTATGTTAGAAAGTATAGGGAGAAGGTTAGGGAGATACCCGGGGTCGCCGAGGTTGTAGAAGCTGATATAAGGTTTAGCCTGAGATACATACTAGACCATCACCTAAGACCCTGCGGATGGCACAGGGTAGAGGCTGAGCCAAGGGGTAAGAACCCGTCGTACAGGGTTGAGGAGGAGTACGAGGTCAAGGGGGAGATCACCCCTCTCGAGGACTGGTCAACCCCGGAGCTCAGGGTCATGGCTTTCGACATCGAAGTATACGGTGAGACAGGCTCCCCCAAGCCTGAGAGAGATCCTGTCATAATAATAGGTGTTCTAACCAGTAGCGGAGTGTTCAAGCAGTTCCTAGCCGACGGCTTCAACGATAAGAACGCTGTCATGGAGTTCGCCAGGTTCATCCAGACCTATGACCCGGACATAATCGTAGGGTATAATAGCAACCGGTTCGACTGGCAGTACCTCCTGGAAAGAGCCAGCGTGCTGGGCTTGAAACTAGACTTAGGGAGGAAGAGAGACTCGCCCCCGTCGACAAGCACTTACGGACACGTCTCAATCGCTGGGAGGTTGAACGTTGACCTCTACGATTTCGCGGAGGAGATACCTGAGATCAAGATTAAAAGCCTCGACGTTGTCGCAGACTACTTAGGAGTCATGAAGAGGGAGTCCAGGGTTTTAATAGACTACGTTGACTTCCCCAAGTACTGGAACGACCCCTCTAGGAGAGGGTTGCTTTTAAAGTACAACGAGGATGATGTCCGCTCTACAATGGGGTTGGCTGACAAGTTCCTCCCGTTCGCGATGCAGTTGTCAAACATCACCAGGCTCCCGCTGGACCAGGTTGGAGCTGCAAGCGTTGGTTATAGGCTTGAATGGTTCCTGATGCATGAGGCATTATTGAATAACGAGTTAATCCCGAATAGAGAGGAGAAGGAGGCTGAAACGTATAAAGGGGCCGTGGTCTTAACGCCTTTGAAAGGAATCCACGAAAACATAGCGGTCCTGGATTTCACAAGCATGTACCCTAACATAATGATCAAGTACAACGTGGGCCCCGACACTATTGATAAAACAGGCGGGTGCAACATAGCCGCCCACTACATAGCGCCCGAGGTTGGCCACTGCTTCAGAAGGGAACCCCCCGGCTTCTTCAAGAACGTTCTCTCCATGCTTCTCAGCGTGAGAAAACAGTTGAGGAGTGAGATGAAGAAATACCCGTTGACAAGCATAGAGTACAGGCTACTTGATGAGAGGCAGAGAGCGGTTAAAATCCTGGCTAACGCGACCTACGGCTACATGGGGTGGCCGGGGGCTAGGTGGTACTGCCGCGAGTGCGCTGAAGCCGTTACCGCCTGGGGGAGGACGATGATCACCACCGTGATCAACAGGGCGAGGGAGATGGGGTTGAAAGTAATATACGGGGACACCGACTCCTTGTTTGTTGAAAACGACCCGTTGAAGGTTGGGAAGCTTATAGAGTACGTTGAGAAGGAGCTGGGATTCGAGATAAAGATAGACAAGATCTATGAGAGAGTCTTCTTCACCGAGGCTAAGAAGCGTTACGCGGGCTTGCTGACGGATGGAAGGATAGATATAGTTGGGTTCGAAGCTGTTAGAGGGGATTGGACAGAGCTGGCTAAAGAAGTGCAGGAGAACATTACCAGCATACTGCTTAGAGAGAAGAACGTGGACAAGGCTGTTGAATACGTGAAAACAGTTATAGCAGACCTGACTCAGAACAAGATACCGCTCGAGAAGCTCGTAATATGGAAAACCCTAACCAAGAAGATTGAAGAGTATGCTGTGGAATCCCCCCACGTCTCAGCTGCGAGAAAGCTTGAGAAGAAAGGGTTGAAGATAGATGTAGGGGATAAGGTAGGGTTCGTCATAGTTAAAGGAGCTGGGAAAATATCCGAGAGAGCCGAGCCCTTCAGCCTTGTGAAGGATCCGAGGCTGATAGATGTCAACTACTATATCGAGCACCAGGTGGTGCCTGCCGCGCTGAGAATACTAGAGTACTTCGGGATCACGGAGAGTGATTTAAAGAAGATAGCTTCAACAGCAGGTAAGAAAAGCTTGTTCGACTACTTCGGGAAACGCTAGGTTTCAACGTAGTAGTGAATATATAAAAATAAGTATTTTACTTACTTCTAATCAATATTTTACATAGTGATTAAGAGGTTGGCTTATGTTAGACGGCATATCAACAGAGGTATTGATCAGGGAGTCGATCTATACAATTATTTTATTCATATGGGTGTTGATCGTCGTAATCCCCCTCACGAAATTCTCCTACAACATGATGATTAAGAGAGGAACCACGCATATCAAGGCCGTGTATTATAATAGAAAGATCATTCACATCCTGGCCGGAGGCCTCGTGTCAATAATGATCCCCCTTCTCGGATACACCACGCCTATAACGATTATTCCAATGCTCGTCCTCCTATTCCTCGCAACATATATCCCGCATAAAACAGGCAGGCTCCTCTACTGGTTCCAGGACCCGGACAACATCAACGAGGTAAACTTTGTCATAATGTGGGGTGTTGTAATGATTGCTTCCTGGGCCGTGTTCAGGGACTGGGTTTACGGTGTAGTCCCCGTGGCATTCATGTCTTTCGGCGACGGGATAACCGGGATTGTGAGGAATGCGCTGTATAATAGGAGGAATAAGTCATGGTTCGGCAATCTCGCAATGGCTGTCGTAGCAGTGCCTGTTGGACAGATCATCCTAGGCCTCCCCGGGGCTTTCGCAGGACTAGTAGCGAGCATTGTAGAGCATTTCGAGATACACAGCAAGATCGATGATAACATAACAGTCCCGCTGGTCAGCTTTCTAATCATTCTCGGGTTCCGGCTCATCGGGGCTTAAACCCTTTTTCCTCAACCAGTTTATTACAAGGGTTAATCATCAACATTATTTCAGGAAGGTGGTAAGCTTGGATTACAAGGTTAAGGATCTAAGCCTCGCGCGCGAGGGAAGCCTCAAGATTGAATGGGCTGAGAGGCACATGCCCGTCCTCATGCTCCTGCGTAGGAAACACCGTGAAGAGAAGCCTTTCAAAAACCTCAGAATCGGAGCAGTCCTGCATGTTACCAAGGAGACCGCTGTCCTGATGAAAGCATTCAAGGATGCGGGGGCTGAGGAAGTATTGCTCGCCGGGAGCAACCCGTTGTCAACCCAGGATGATGTGGCTGCATCACTGGTCGAGTACGGGATAAGGGTTTACGCTTGGAGGGGTCAGTCGCCCGAGGAATACTACTGGTGTTTAAGAAGGGTTGCCGAGGCCCAGCCGGATATAGTGCTTGACGATGGAGCAGACCTCCACGCCCTCCTCCACTCGGAATACCCTGGTTTAGCCGAGAAAATAGTGGGAGGGACTGAGGAGACGACGACCGGTGTGAACAGGCTGGTAGCAATGGAGAAGGAGGGTGTTCTAAAATACCCCGTGATAGCTGTGAACAACGCCTACACTAAGCACATGTTTGACAACAGGTATGGGACAGGGCAGAGCACTTTCGACGGAATACTTAGAGCCACCAACATACTGGTAGCTGGTAAAGTAGTCGTTGTAGCAGGCTACGGGTGGGTTGGAAAAGGCATAGCTTTGAGAGCCCGGGGGCTGGGGGCTAGGAGGGTTATCGTAACCGAGGTCGACCCTATAAGAGCTCTTGAAGCAGTCCACGACGGCTTCGAAGTCATGAAAATGGTTGAGGCAGCCCCTATCGGAGACGTGTTCATCACAGCCACGGGGAACAAGGCTGTTATCAGAGGAGAGCACTTCCAGCTGATGAAGGATGGTGCAATACTTGCTAACGCGGGACACTTTAACGTCGAGGTTTGGATACCGGATCTCGAGAGGCTGTCCGTGGGGAAGAGGATTATTAGAAGCAATGTGGAGGAGTACGAGCTGCGGGATGGGAGGAGGATATACCTGCTCGCCGAGGGCCGCCTGGTAAACCTTGCCGCTGCTGAAGGACACCCCAGCGAGGTAATGGACATGAGCTTCGCCAACCAGTTCATCGCCGCTAAATACCTTGTTGAAAACAAGCACGCGTTGAAGCCTGTGGTCATGAACCCGCCGCTGGAGGCTGACAAGATGGTTGCACGCTTGAAGCTGGAGTCTATGGGTATTTCAATTGACGAGCTGACCCTTGAGCAGGAGGAGTATTTGAAGTCTTGGAAGGCTGGAACGTAGAAGCATTGTTTGAATGGGCCCGCGGGGATTTGAACCCCGGTCCACCCGGTTATGAGCCGGGCGCTCTACCTGGCTGAGCTACGGGCCCTTTGAAACCCCTCATGATTCTTAACTAGTCTATTGGTTTTTTAATCTTAACGTCACACGACTTGTTTAAAATATTCCAGCACAACCATGGACTTGGGAAAACCCTGGTTACAATCATTCCCTGAACCCAGTGTGGAGGGGCTGGGAGGCTACTTAAGCGTTGACCCTCCCGCGTGCCTTAAAGTGCAGATGTATTTGCAGGCCGCGTCAGCAGCTATTGCGCCGTCCGCGGCCGCTGTTATTATCTGCTCAAACCTGTACTTGTAAGGCCCTCCAGCCGCATCGCCTGCTACGAACAACCCGGGAAGGTTTGTGCTCCTGTCAACGTTAACTCTCACCCTCCCGGTTTCGTCAAGCTCTAGCCCTATTTTCTTGAAGAACTCGACGGGTGGTTGAAGCCCAATCTCCACGAAAACCCCGTCCACGTTTAAGATGCTCTCCTCCTTGTTGACAACGTTTAAAACCCTAACCGCTTCAACCCTGTCCTTGCCGATAATCTCCGTGATAACGCTGTCTGTGAGGAACGTGATGTTTGGACTACTCCTAGCTGCTTCAACGTAGACGTTGAAAGCCCTGAACTCGCTCCTCCTGTGTATCAAGTATACTTTGGAAGCTATTTTAGCCAGGTATATGGCTGAGGTTAACGCAGCGTTGCCTCCCCCGACAACAGCCACAACCTTATCCTTGAATAATGGTCCATCACAGGTTGCGCAGTAGGAAACCCCTCTGCCAACCAGCTCCTTCTCCCCTGGAACCCCAAGCTTCTTCTTCTCCGAGCCAACGGCGAGGATGACGGCGTAGGCGCACACCTCCTTCTTCAAGTCTCTAAGCTTAACACACCACATGTTTTCCTCGGGCTTTCTCACAACGTCCACAACCTCGTCGACAACTATCGGTATATTGTACTTCTTCACGTGTTTAACGAACTTGTCAGCGAGATCGTTCCCTGAGATATCGGGTATTCCAATATAGTCGTCGACTAGGGGTGCCTCGGTGATGTTTCCTCCAAGCAGCTTCGTGACCAGGAGGGTTTTATGCCCGTATCTCGCACTGTAGAGAGCGGCAGTCAACCCTGCGGGTCCGCCGCCGACCACGATGGTTTCATACTTATCCTCGACGGCTGGGGCTGTTCTCACCGCTGATAAACCGGTAATCCTGAACTTAGTGCTCATTAGGTTCACCTAAATCATGGTAATAGTCTTCAAGCGTTTTAAACCATGAAGTATATAGTAATGAATAGGTGTAAGCCTTGGAGTACACTACTCTTGGCTGGACTGATCTAAAGGTTTCACGAATAGGTCTCGGCACATGGCAGTACAGTGAGGCATGGGGGTTAACAGACTACGAGAAGGCTAAGCAGGTAATCGCTAAGGCTGTTGAGCTGGGGATAAACTTCTTCGACACTGCCATGGTTTACGGGAGAGGGATGAGCGAGGAGTTTCTCGGGAAAGCCCTCAAGGAGCTTGGGGTTAAAAGAGACGACGTGGTTATCGCTACTAAAATACCGGGCGAGTTCCTGAACCCTCACGACATCTTCAAGTCGGTGGACAAGTCGCTGAAAAGGCTTGGAGTCGACTCGATAGACCTGCTCCAGCTGCACTGGCCCCCGTGCTGGCATAACTTCCCAACCTCAGCCTATGCTAAAACGCTTGAAAGACTCGTCCTCCTCGGGAAGGTTAAATACCTGGGTGTTAGCAACTACCCTGTGGTGTTGATCGAGGAGCTGAGGTCTTCATTCTCCTTCACGGACATTGTGAGCATGCAGTACAGGTTCAACCTTGCTGAGAGGTGGGCGGAGGAGGAGCTAATACCTTATGCTGAGGCAAACGACCTCACCTTCATACCCTGGAGCCCTCTGGCCAAGGGAGCTTTAACAGGGAAGTACTCCCCGGGAGCACTGCCCGAGTTCAAGGATGTCAGGGGCGGTGAAGCCGTTTTCCACCCGGAGAACTTCGTGAAGCTTGAGAAGCTGTTGAACACGTTGAAAGATGTTTCTGCGAAATACGGTAGAACCCCTACCCAGGTAGTGTTGAACTGGATGCTGAAGTACAGCCCTGTTATACTGCCGATACCGGGCGCTAAGACGCCGGAGCAGGTTGAGGAGCTGGCTGGAGCGCTTGGCTGGGAGCTCTCCTACGAGGATTGGAGAAGGATTGATGAGGAGAGCCGTAGCATCAGGATAAGCTACGCTACCTGGTAGTCTTCCGCAACAGCGCATTGTAGACTATTACGCCGGATAAAGCTGTAGCCGGCAAACCCTTTGGGAAGTTTTTAATCCACACGGTTTTAACGTTTTCAAGCTCCTTCCTACTAGGCTCCACATCCCCCGCGTTCAAAACCACTGCAGCGTTCTCAGCGTATGTGAAAACCTCTTCAAACTCCTTCTCCTCGCCCTCGTCGCTCAAGTAGTAAACCGGGTTCGACCCTAGTATTCTTGAAACATCAGCCAGCTCCGGCAGAACTATCAGGGGCTTCCCAGCCTTGTAGGCTATCTTATGAGCCTCAGGCACGCCTATCTGGGCCGCTGCCCCTATAGGCTTAACGATCACAGGGGTGAAGCCGTCCACCAGGTACATTGTCTTAAGGAATTCTACAACCTTGTGTATTCCTGTTGGAGAGTAGAGCACAATGTACATTTCAACCCCCTTCCTCATCCAGCTTACTAGCAACGTATAAACCTATCGCCTTGGCAAGGGGGGGTGGAACGGCCTCGCCGATCATGTTGTACTGGTCATCCCTCCCCCCTGTGAAGACGAAGGAGTCTGGGAAGCCCATGAGCCTTGCCTGCTCCCTAACGGTTAGAAACCTGTTCTCGTAGGGATGTATGAAGCGTGAGGAACCCAGCACGGTGGGGGCTATTCTCCGAGGGTGCAGCCTTATCAGGTTTGGAAGCTCCTTCTCAGCCCCCTGGTAGTGGATCATGGCCTCCCCCCAGTCAAGCCTACTCATCCTCTTAATCTTTCTCTGGGAAGGCTCCTTCGGGGGTTCGTGGTTGGGAGGGAAGCCTCCCGGCGGGGGAAGGTTGCTAAGGGCTTCCTCAACCGTTATAACCCCTGGGCTGGGCTCGGGGTGTATTCTAAGGTTTGAGATAAACACTCTTCTCCGATGGCTTGGAGTCCCGTGTTTCTCGGCTTCGAGAATGTTGAAGTAAACTTTTTCATACCCAACCCTTTCAAACTCGCCTAGCAGAGCGTCTTTCAAACCATCCTCAGTTATTGCTGGAACATTCTCCATTACGAAAACCCTGGGCCGGATAATCCCCAGTATCCTGATGTAGTGGAGGGTTAGCTGCCCGGCCGGGTCCTTGTACAGCCTGTCCAGCGGGTTGCGCTCCCGCCTCGGGTTCGCTCCTGTGAACGGCTCGCAGGGAGGGCTTCCTATTAAAACATCTATCCTGGTCTTTCCCAGGGTTTTCCTCAGTAGTGAATCGCTAACTTCTTTAACGTCTTCAAGCAGGACTTTAACTGTTGGAAAGTTCAGCTTGTACGTTAAACCTGCAGGGTTGTAGTTGTCGACTGCGAGTATTGTTTTAAACCTGCGTGTTAGGTGAAAGCCTAGGGAGAATCCTCCTGCCCCGCAGAACAAGTCTACTACCGTGTATTCTTTCAACTCAGAGCTCACTCAGCTCAGCTATTTTCTCATCCAGCTCCTTGATTTTAGACTGGAGGAAGGATATTATCTCGTCATTATTCGATTCTAGGAGATCAGCTCCCTCGTTAACGCATTTGAAATCGTTTAAGTAGGCTTCTTCGAAAGAATACCTCCTACCGCACACCGGGCACTCGTAGATAATGTTATCCCTCTCGTAGCTGAGCCTGGCCTCCAGCTTCTCCCTAGCCTTCTTCAACCTGTTAAGCACGAAGCTTTTCAACGCAACCTTGTTTAAAACCCATGTGTGAAGGGTTGCATCCCCTTTTTTCAGCTTCCCGGGCACTATTATTGCTTCCTCGGACATTTTCTGGAGAACCTTCCTCCCTTCATTAGACTTGATCCCGGTGTCCTTCGTGAGGGTTTCCTCTGCAACATACCCATTGTTCTCCAGCATGTAGTCGAATAACTGCAGTGCTATCTCTCCATACGTCTTACCGATAATGTCCCTGGCAATCCTCAGCAGCTCGTTATCCGCCTTTCTCGGCAGCGTGACCACCATTCCATGCTGGCGGGCTTTAGCCCATTTTAAATTTATAAATACCCACTCATAAATTCAACTGCTACCGGGGAGAGCGGGTCCTGGAAGTGTTTAAAGCTTTAACTCCACGAAATCCTGTCTACCGCTGAACCTTACCCTTGACTCCTTGCCAACTGGTTTCCTAAGTATGAAGAGTTTCTCGTGATATATTAGCAGGAAATCCCTGTTCCTTAAGCGGCTCCAAACCTCCCTAGTCGTCTTCATCTTGTGCTGTATCTTAACAACCTCCTCCATCAGCACGAAGCCAACGTCGAGAAGTGTTAGCAGGACGTAGTGGGTTAAGGGAACATAGTGCTTCCTAATCCGCGTGTCGCCTACGAGAACCGCCAGGACTTTTCCAGGTTTAAGCACCCTGTAAGCCTCCCTGGCCACCTCCTTGAACAATACCAGGAACTCCTCCAGCCCTCTCACAGCGGAGAGATCTCCCTCCGACTTCTCCACACCATACCTGACTATGTTGAGGTAGGGCGGGTGCGTTGCCACCAGGTCAACGCTATCATCCCGTATCTTATCCAGCCTTCTCGCATCCCCGTGGTAGATCCTATACCACGCCCTGCCCGAATGCCCGTGGACCCCTTCCCCTCTACTCTCCAGCGCCTTAACCAAGTAGTAGAGCCTGTGATGGGTTAGCATTACCGCGTTGTAGTTCAAGTCCACGCCGATGCAGTTCCTCCCCAGCAACAAGGCTTCAATGCACGTTGTCCCCGAGCCAACCATAGGGTCTAGTACAACATCCCCTTCGCCAGTATACTTGAGTATTAGTGCACGAGGGATTTGAGGAGGCCAATTCCCCCTGTAATCTCCTTTATGAGTAGCCCAGGAACCCCGTTTCGGAAAGCTCCAAACAGTGGTTGAAACATCGGGGAGCTCGCGCTGAGATGGCTCAAGCCTCTCCACCCTGATAGGTTTAAGCGGGATCGGCTGATCATCGATAACTATGCTCGTATTCCGGGATGCAAAATCCAAGTACTCCTCTACAGGAACCTCTCTCACACATACCAGCCTCGGCTAAGACCCCGGCGGGCTCGCAGTGTTCTGATAAATCCGTAATCCCTCTCGTCCTTGAACACGGGATAACAATCCTCGACAAGCCTACTACTCCTTAATTAACTGATGACTATAATTTAAAACCTCAATTACACCAGCAACCCCGGGGAAGCGCTGATATGTCTACTGGATTATTAGGATGCGTGAAATATTGGCTGCAACCAACGCCTGTGTCACGGTTAAAAACGGTTTAACCATAGGTTTTAATAAGAATCCGGGGAAGCTGGGTTGAGCTACAAGTTGTTGAAGCTGAAGGTTAGGAGTAAGGGTTGTGCGAGCTGCACTCTCACAGCAGTACGCCACCTCCTCAGGATACCCGGCGTTAAAGGCGTGAGGACTGCTGGGGATTACTTGATCGTTGTAATGGATCCCAGCGTTGACCACAACCTGGTTTTAAACAATGAGGAGCTGAACCTTTACTACAGGATTGTTAACTGGGAGGTTGCTGAGGAGGCTCCTCCCCAGGGCTTCAAGCTTTCCAAGGGATAGAAAAGTTTATATAGAAGCCATTAAATTCACAGATCATTGGATCCTTAGTTTACGAGGGTGAATGAAGATGGCTGTCGAACCAACTGGAATACCTGTATTAATACTTAAAGAGGGAACTCAGAGAACCGCTGGCAGGGATGCTTTAAGAACCAACATAATGGCTGCGAGAGCGGTTGCCGAAATGATTAAGACAACGTTCGGGCCGAAAGGCATGGATAAAATGCTGGTTGACGCTCTAGGAGACGTCACCATCACCAACGACGGTGCAACCATCCTGGACAAGGCTGAGATACAGCATCCAGCCGCTAAAAATGCTTGTCCAGGTTGCGAAGAGCCAGGACAGCGAGGTTGGCGATGGAACCAAGAGGGCTGTGGTCTTCTCAGGCGAGCTGTTGAAGAATGCTGAGGAGTTGCTGGCTAAGAACATTCATCCAACACTCATAATCGCCGGCTACAGGAGGGCGATGGAGGAGGCTCTCAACCTGCTCTACCAGCTCTCAGAACCAATAAGCATTGACGATGAAGAGTCCTTGAAGAAGATTGCCAAGACCTCTCTAACCAGCAAGGCAGTGCACGATGCCAGGGAGTACTTCGCCGAGATGGCTGTTAAAGCTGTTAAGCAGATTGTTGAGCTGAGAGGAGACAAGTACTACGTCGACCTCGACAACATCCAGATCATCAAGAAGTATGGAGGAGCACTGCTCGACTCAATGCTGGTCTACGGTATTGTGCTGGACAAGGAGGTTGTACACCCTGGAATGCCTAGAAGGGTTAGCGAGGCTAAGATAGCACTGCTCGACGCACCCCTTGAGATCGAGAAGCCCGAGATCGATGCCGAGATAAGGATTAACGATCCAAGCCAGCTGAAAGCCTTCCTCCAGCAGGAAGAGGAAATATTGATGAGGCTTGTCGACAAGATCGTTGAGGTAGGCGCCAACGTGGTCATAACTCAGAAAGGCATTGACGAGGTTGCCCAGCACTTCCTCGCTAAGAAGGGCATCCTAGCTGTGAGAAGGGTTAAGAGGAGCGATCTCGAGAAGCTTGAGAGGGCGACCGGCGGCAGGATAGTGAGCAACATTGACGACTTGAAGCCGGAGGACCTAGGCTACGCTAAGCTGGTTGAGGAGAGGAAGATTGGAGAGGACAAGATGGTGTTCGTTGAGGGATGCAAGAACCCGAGAGCTGTGAGCATTGTAATAAGAGGTGGTTTAGAGAGGCTTGTCGACGAAGCTGAGAGAAGCATGAGGGATGCTTTATCAGCAGTTGCGGACGCTATCAAGGATGGGCGCGTAGTGCCCGGCGGCGGTGCAATAGAGATAGAGCTGGCTAAGCACATCAGGAAGCTGGCCACGAAGGTTGGAGGTAAGGAGCAACTCGCCATAGAGGCTTTCGCAAAAGCTCTTGAAGGCCTCGTTGTCACGCTGATAGAGAACGCTGGCCTGGACCCTGTTGACATGATAATGAAGCTTAGAGCCGCTCACGAGAAGGAGGATGGCAAGTACATCGGAGTAAACGTGTTCACCGGCGACATCGACGACATGTACAAGAACGGCGTTATCGAGCCTGTGAGCGTGGTAGCTAACGCTATAAAGGCTGGTACTGAGGCTTCAACAATAATCCTGAGGATCGATGACTTGATAGCTGCTAGCAAGCTTGAGAAAGGTGCTGAGGCAGGCAAGAAGCCTGGTGAAGAGGAGAAGAAGGAGGAAGACTAGTCTTTTCAACCCTTACTACTCAACCCTTATTAAAACAGGTTTTTTAAGGCTTGGATTGAAGAGAAGTGCTTCTCCAACATCCATGTACGGCAGTATCCTAGCCGTGTCCTGGTCTAGGAAGAGGCTTCTTGAAACCACTTCCAAATCCATGTTCGACTTGACGGAGTGAATGATCTTAGTGTTAGTGTTGACGAGGACCTGGTCAACTATTAGCGAGGGCGACTGGGTTATGACGCAGAAGCCTATGTTGTTCTTCCTGATCTCCCCCATCATCCTTGCGAGAAACCCTACAGGGTTCTCCCTCCCAAGGTAGTTCTGAGCCTCCTCGATCAGTATCAAATACCTCTTCCTGAGCCCATAGTTCCTGTGAACCAGTCTGGCGAGGAGCATTGTCCCATATATCCTTCTCACGCTGACATTCCCGATTAGCGACAAGTCTACTATAACCGGCTTACCTGCTCCTGCAACCTCCTCGAGTAGCCTGCTGTTGCTGCTGAATAATCTAGAATAGGGGTTTGAGGCAAGGATTTTCAGCTTCCTGTGGAGTGAGAGCCTTGTCTCCCTCACCCAGCTGGCGTCATCGTAGTATGTTTCCAAAGCCCTTGCCAGGGATTCGACTCCTTCAATCCTGCTACCCTTCTCGCTGATGATTCTCCAGAGCAGGTATTCCTGCGGCGGCGTCAAGCCCAGGACGTCGCTGATAACTTCTACATCGCTCCTTGGGTCTCCGGGGTTGAGGAATTCCACGGGGTTTTCGAAAGGGTTTAGCCTGATCCCCTCAGCCAGTAAGCCCCCGTACTCTCCGTGCCAGTCCAGTATGATCACTGGAATATTTTTCAGGCTAACCCTCCACGCTATTTTAGAAGCAGTGTAGGACTTGCCTGTCCCGGTGGCGCCTACTATCAGGATATGCCTGTTCAACAGGTTTAACGGGAGTCTCGCCTCAAGCCTTGGAACAGTGTTCACAGTCCAGCCTATCACTACGTAGTCGCCGCCAAGGTCACCGCTCTCCACCCTGTGCTGAGCAGGGTATTTAACCCTGGGCTTTGCAGCCAGGAACGGTATGGTGTCTAACCGTTTCCTTCGGAGAAAAAACTCCTCAGCCCGGAGGCAACCGCTTGCTTCAAGGATTCTTCCCCAACGATTTCGAAATCCAGGGTTTTGCAGGAAGCCTTAAGCAGGTTGTAGACTAGCTCGGATTCCCTGACAGCATCCCCTTCACTCCCGGCCTCGATGATTATCAAGGAGTCGGCTCCGCTGTGGGATATGCTTGTTAAAACATTGTAGACAACCCCGGGATTTTCCAGAACCCTCTGTTTGATCAACTCTTCAATCCTGGAGAGATCCTTCCTAACCTCTTCCTCCCCGGCGTTTATGAAGCGGTATATTCTTATAAGCCTTGGAGAAGCCTTCACAACGCCCTTTTTAAAAACAGGTTGCTTAAAATGTTTAGTCTTCAAACCTTTTTTACTACTGGAAGTCTGCTCCAACAAACACTTGATCCATGGGGTTTAAACCCGGCTGAGACGGGGTTTTCAGCACAACCAGGAATCCGTGTAGCGAAATAACCACCCTCTGGTTCTCGCCAACCTTGCTAACAGATACCACGTAGCCCTGGCCGCAGAAGTAGTGCTGGAGGCAGCTTTCCTTCTCCCTTGAAACCTCAACCACCATATTCTTACCGGTCAGCATTGCCTTAGGGATGATGTCGTTGTGGAGCTCCATGTCGAGCTTGACTTCTCCACAGCTAGCGTGCACCCTGTAAACCTTCGGCATCCTCAGGTCTTCAACACTGTCAATCACGCATTCCAGCCTAACACTCATGGCTCACGCACTCTCGTAAACCTATTTAATCCGATTTTTAAGTAAGAATTAATAATGTTAAGCTAAATTAAAGCTTTAGGTGATCAAGATGTCAGTGATTGATGCTTCAAGGAAGCTTGTGAGCGAGCTTTCAGGCATGGTTGACAAGAAGGTTAAGGTTATCCTCAGCGATGGACGGCATTACGAGGGTGTCCTGGTCGGCTTCGACCACCCCTCCCTAAACCTGTTGATTCAAAACGCTGTTGACAATAACGGTGTCAAGTTCCCGAAGGTAGTGATAAAGGGGGATAGGGTTTCCGAGATACTTGTCTCAGAAATCCCCTTGTTCGACCCCGAGGAGTTCAAGGATTTCCTGCTCCATGAGATGAAGATTGCTGAGCACCTGGTTAGGGTGATTCCCGAGGCCAGGATAGTGGAGGTCCAGGGCAGGTACAGGATCAGTGAGAAGGGTGTTGAAGGAGTTGGACCAATGGCTGAGACACTGTATAGTCTTTGGAAGAAGTATACTGCTGTTAAAGAGAAGGCTGTAAAGGGATAGGCGGTTTGTATTTTGAACCCAGAGAGTACGAGCTCGCGGGGAGGATAGGGAAGCTCCGGACTAGGCATGGAGTGATTGAAACCCCTTTTTTATTCCCTGTTGTAGACCCTGTTAGACAGTCTCCTGGTTTAAACGTCCTGCATGAAATAGGCTACGATGGATTCATAACGAACGCATACCTGTTCTACAAGAGAAACAATGGAGCTGTAAGAGATATCCACCAAGCCTTGAACTGGGATAAGCCCATCATGACTGACTCGGGCGGGTACCAGGTCCTCGTCTACGGTGACGTAGAAGTAGATAACAAGACGATTGTCGAGTACGAGAAGAAAATAGGTGTTGACATAGGGGTTATACTGGATGTGCCAACAGGCAGTAAGATGACGTGGGAGGAAGCTCTTAAAGCTGTTCGAGAAACATATAGGAGGGCCGCGGAAGCCCTACCCCTCATAATGGATTCCGACCAGGTATGGGTACTCCCCATCCAGGGATCTCCTTACAAGGATCTCCTAGTGAGATCCTCGATACAGGCGTGGAGGCTTCCATACCACATGTACGCGATAGGCTCTCCAACCCTGCTACTGGAGAAGTATGAGTACTGGGTTATTGTTGAGCTTACAGCACTGGCTAAGCTACACCTGCCTCCTAATAGACCCATTCATGTTTTCGGCGTTGGACACCCCATGGTCATCCCATTCCTCGTCGCCGTGGGGGCGGACTTCTTCGACTCAGCCAGCTACATACTATACGCCAGGGATGGGAGATACATGACGGAGACGGGGACGAAGAACATTAAGGAGTTGACATACCTCCCCTGCAACTGCCCTGTCTGCAGCCGGTACACTGCCGAGGAGTTGAAAGAGTTGAGCAACAGGGAGAGGGAGGAGCTTGTGGCAACCCACAATCTTCATGTTTTAATGAAGGAGTTGAGGAATGTTAAGCAACACATCAGGGAGGGGCGTTTATGGGAGCTCCTCGAGTACAGGAGTAAATCCCACCCCAGCTTGAAGCGTGCTTTCCACGTTGTTAAGAAATACCGGGAGCTGTTGGAGAAGTATAATCCGCGGTCGAAGCCTGATGGTAGAGCGTTAATGATTATTGACAGGGATTCCCTTGAAAACCCCAGGCTGGTTCACGCCAGGAGGAGGAGCCTCCAGGTTGTCGAGAACCTGGTGAGGGGGAAAAGGGTTGTCTTAATCCCGGCTCACTCGAAGCCGTTTAATCACCAGCCGGAGTACTTGAAGCTAACGGTTAACCAGGCTGGAGTAGGGGAAGGGTTTGAAGTCTTGTTCATACACCCGGCGCTAGGAGTTTTCCACCCGTCTCTATCCCCAACATACCCGTTCTACCAGCATGAGGGAGGGATAACCAGGGATGTTTTAAACCACAAGCTCCTTGCAAGGCTCATGGATAGGTTGCTGGGGGAAGCCGGCGCCCAGGAGTTGATTGTTGTAGAATCCTCGTGGATGAGCAGGGAGTTGTTTGAAAGAATAAAGAAGTCTTCAAGCCACGGGGATAAAATGCTCATATGTAGCTTAAGCGAGATTTCTTCTCTGATAGCTCGCTCTCCATAGCTTTTTCAATCTTCTCCCTCTCCATCTCTATAGCGTCAATAATCTTAGCCTCCTCAAGTAGTGAGGAAGTGTCTATCTTAGTGTTCAGCAATTCACCAATGATCTCAACCGCGACGGCGCTGGCCCGCGGGTCTGGCTTGTAGAGATCCGTGTAAGCCAGTACTACAACCCCGTTTAAACCGTATGCTTCAACAAACATCATGGTCAAGGCTAGCGGGCCTATCACATGCCTGTTCTTTAGAACCGGGGCGTTCAAACTAATCTTGGTCTTACCTATCGGGATCCACCTGTACCTCTCATCCTCGCTCTCCTTTAAACTAGGGTCTAACCCTCCGACCAGCACAGCCTCCTCAACCTTGAAGGCTTTCATCAGGGATGCTGCGAACTCTGCGTAATCCGTCCTCTCATGAATGTGCGGGACCGCGTTGTTTAACAGTACGAGTACTTTGCGCCCGGAAACCTCGCCCGCGTAAAGCTCGAACGGGTAGAGAAGCCCGTTCTCCCCGTACAGGGTTACCTCGGGCATGTGCTTAGTCTTGATCAACCCTATCTTCTCCAGCTTGAGCTCCCTGACCAGGTGGCGGGTTGTCAAATACCCTACCATTCCAAAACCCTGGTAGCCCGTTACAAACAACGCGTTCTCGAAAAGGGTTTTGTCAAGGCTTTTCAAAGGTATTATCTTAATGCTCCCCATGCCTACCTCCCACATACTCCCTTATCCTTATAGCTTCACCCCGTTTATAATACACTATTTCCCAGCCCGGGAGCATGGCCCTACCCACAGCGATCACTTCATCCCCATCCATCACCAAGACCTCATCCTCAGGCCTAATCCCCGGGTCAGCCATCAACACGTGCTTGCTGAAAAGATTGCCGCCTTCACGGATGAACACGCTGTACTCCGGCTTAACATAGACCCGGAGGCGGGGGTGGGGNGAGAAGCTGGTTGAGCCTGCGCCCNGCCTGCAGGTGGAGGATGAACCTGTAGTCCTGGGCNCTAAGGGATAAGTACTTCTCCCCATCCACCATTATCATTCTAAGCTTGTAAGTTCTAGGGCTTATGACGAAAACAGAGTCATCGGGGATGAATTCATCCCCTCTAACGTTAAACTGGTATTCAGCTATCCTGCGTGCTTCATCCAGCTCCTCTTTGAAAGGCTTCCTCGTGATCAAACCTGAATCCTCGGTTTAAACACTTATTGATACACATACTTCACGTACTCCCCTTTATCCTTTACCTCTAGGGAGAACTCGTCAACCCTTCTATACTGCTTCTTGCTCTTAACCTTCTCAACAGCCTTCAGGAAATCGCTCATAGAGACCACCCTCCTATTCTCTCTGATAGCGTTGTAACCGGCCCTCCGTTACAACGGCTTTGAGCTCGGCCCCGGAGAAGCCCTGGGTCATCTTGGCGATCGCTTTCAAGTCTACGTCGCCGTCCAGCTTCATCCTGCGCGTATGAATCCTCAATATCTCTAGCCTGCCGTTCAAGTCTGGGAGCGGCACCTCGATAAGCCTGTCAAGCCTTCCAGGCCTGAGAATAGCTGGGTCCAGGATGTCTATCCGGTTCGTGGCCGCAATAACCTTGATCCTGTCAAGGGGTTTGAAACCATCCAGCTCCGCCAGGAGCTGCATAAGGGTTCTCTGAACCTCTCTCTCACCGCTCGTCCCAATATCTATTCTCTTAGCCGCGATAGCGTCTAATTCATCAATGAATATTATAGCCGGCGCCTTCCTGCGCGCGTAAGCAAACAACTCCCTAACAATCCTCGCCCCCTCTCCTATGAATTTCTGCACGAGCTCGCTTCCCACAATACTTATGAATGTTGCACCAGCCTCGGATGCAACCGCCTTAGCGAGCATTGTCTTACCGCATCCNGGGGGGCCGTAAAGCAACACGCCCTTCGGAGGCTCAATACCAACCTCCTGGAAGAGNTCAGGGCTCTTTAAAGGTAGCTCCACAACCTCTCTCAGCTCTCTTATCTGCTCGCTTAAGCCACCAACATCCTCGTACTTCACGCTGGGCTTCTCGATAACCTCCATCGATTGGACAAGAGCATCAACATACTCTGGGAGAACCTCTACTATTGTAGAGCCCCTCTGGTTTAAGGCTACTCTTGCGCCAGGCACTATTTTTGACTTATCAACCGAGTCCGAAACCGTGACGACAAGGGTGGGGCCGGTGCTGCTTTTAACAACCACCTTTCCATCCTGGAGAACATTCTCGACAACAGCCTCGATCAAAGGGGAGGCAAGGAGCTTGTCCAGCTCGCTCCTGTAATAGTTAAGCTTTAACAAAAGATTCTTCCGTTCATTCTCCAGAGTCTTAATCTTGTTCTCGAGGTACCTGATGTAGTCCTCCTCGTTAACCACAACATCGAGCCGGTCCAGGTTTTCAATCTCACTACTCATAACGAAACCCGGTCTTATTATCCCATTATAAAACCCATTTAAACCATAGGTAGATATTAAACCAGGGGTGTGGCGGAGAAATGCCATGCTACTGTGAAATATGTGGAAGAGAGGTAGAGGATAACAGGGATTGCAGGAAGATCGTGGTGGAGGGAAGCGTTTTAATCGCGTGCCCCCAGTGCTACAATAAGCTCGTAACACAGGGCAGGGCTAGACCCTACATTGAGGAGAAGAAGAAGCCCCTCCCGTCGAAGCCTTCCACAAGCCCGCCAAAGCCTAAACCGATTAGAGAGGAGTACGAGGTTGTAGAGGATTATGCTAAAAGGGTTAGGGAGGCTAGGGAGAGGCTTGGGTGGACTCAGCAGGTTCTCGCGCAGAAGGTTAAGGAGAGCGAGAACATTATCAAGAGGATTGAAGCCGGCAGGCTGAAGCCTGGGATAGATTTGGCTAGGAGGCTTGAGAAGGTGCTCGGGATAAAGCTCCTGGAGCCTATTGTGGACGAGTCCGCTCCAGCGTCAGGAAGGAGCGATGACTTCATAACCATCGGGGACCTGGTGAGGCTTAACAAGGAGGATAAGGGTGGTTCCTAGGGGTTGATTGTTGAGGTAGCTGTGCCGAAGAAGTATGTTGAATACCTTGATGAAGAGCTCAGCCTTGTGAGAACTGTTTACCCTGTGATCGATGAAGTATTCGTGGTTAAGAAGCCCGGCAGGAAAACATATGTCTCAGCGCCAATGCTCGAGGAGCTGAGGAGTAGGGAGTTCGACAAGCTCGTTGTCATGGACTCCTTGAAGCCTACGCAGATAATAAACCTTGTAAGAGAGCTGAGGAGGGATGTTGTAGACAGGTCAATGCTCATCCTCGAGATTTTCGCAAACCATGCCGGCAGTCTTGAGGCGAAGCTTCAGATAGAGCTGGCCCAGCTTAGGCACAACCTCCCCTTGATCAAGGAGGCTATAAGGTATGCGAAGATAGGGGAGATGCACGGCTTTCTCGGCGCCGGCGAGTACGGGTTTGAAAAATACTACTTCATGCTGAAGAAGAGGGAGAACAGGGTTAGGAGAGAGATTGAACGGGTTAGGAGGACGAGGTCTCTGAGAAGGGAGAGGAGGGAGAGGCTGGGGTTCCCCCATGTAGCGATCATAGGATACACTTGCGCTGGTAAGACAACCCTGTTCAACAGGCTGACAAGGCTCAGCAAGCCCGTGGGCCCCGAGCCCTTCACAACCCTAACCCCGAAATCGTACAGGGTGAGGTTTAACAGTGTTGAAGCAGTGGTGACGGATACTGTTGGCTTCATAAGGGATCTGCCGCCGGAGGTTGTGGAAGCATTCTACGCTACCCTCGAAGAGGTTGCCGAGTCAGACCTAATCCTCAACGTTCTCGACTCGTCTAAGCCGCTGGACAGGATAATCAGCGAGGTTGAAACCTCCATGAACATTCTCAGCAAGATAGGTTGTAAGGGGAAGCCTTTAATCCATGTTTTAAACAAGATAGACCTCGTGAGCAGTGACAGGTTGAAAACAGTCATGGAGGGGTTGGCGAAGTTTTTAAATAATGATCAAGACAGCATACTGCCTGTTTCAGCTGAGAAAGACATCAACATTGACAAGCTGGCAGAGCTGGTTGAGACAACCCTGAGGAGGGTGTTGAAGAAGTGAGCCAGCCCAAGATCTATGTTTTAAGATACGGGCACAGGCCTCAGAGAGATAAAAGAGTTACAACACACGCCCTCCTGGTTGCAAGGGCTTTCGGAGCCAACGGCTTCATACTCGGGGATGTTGTAGACGAGAAGATCAGGGAGGCGTTCGAGAAAACCGTGAGGATCTGGGGTGGCCGGTTGCATTTCGAAATGGGGGTTGACTCCTACAAGTACGCGCTGGAGTGGAAGAAGCATGGCTTCATCGTCCACCTGACAATGTACGGTTTACCGGTTGACAGCGTTATCGACGAGATCAGGGGGAGGGGTGGAGACGTGTTGATTGTTATAGGTGCTTCAAAGGTTCCGAGATTCTTCTACGAGATAGCGGACTACAACGTCGCGGTGGGCAACCAGCCTCACTCCGAAATAGCCGCGCTCGCCATATTCCTGGACAGGTTCTACCAGGGTAGGGAACTTTACTTCGAGCATGAGGGGGGAAGAATAAGGATCATACCTCACGAGCGCGGGAAAAAGGTTGTCCTCAAGTAGTCTTACCACCCCTGGGCTTCCAGGTCTGACAGCTCAACCATCACCATAGTGTTCTCCAGCACTGTAGAAATCACTTCAACCCCGTAGAACACCAGAGCCTGCTTCAAGCCAAGGGTTGAAAGATTAACCACCAGGTTGAACACGCCTTGGACCTGGAGAACTCCCTCAGGCTGTGTTGCAATAACCATCCTGGCAATCCAGGGAACCGGCCCCGTGGACCCTACGCTCGAAGAGTCTATGAGGACTGGCTGCATAATGTTGATGCGTGGTTCGTAGACATACGCTGTCACAATAATCCTCGAGCTCTTGGTGGCATTGATTATTGAAGCATTAACCGTGAACGAAGCGTTAAGGTCGCTGCTGACCAGCGCGGCCTTGAACACCTGGACGTAAGCGTGCCCTCCCTGAAGGGCCAGCCGCTGTGACAGAATGGTCAGGTTCAGCTTGAGAGTGTTGTTTTCGTAAACAATCCCGCCGGCCGGGTTTGTTAAAACACCCTTGTAGGTTATGAAGGAGTAGTACGGCTTGCTGGGTAGCTCCCCGTATGTCTGCCAGCCATAGTTGTGAAGCATGCTCACAGTGCAGGTGTAGGGGGTTGGAATAGTCTGGTAGCATTGGACAGGCCCCTTCTCAATCAATACTTGGAAGTCGGGGCCGGTGTTCGTGTAGTTGACGATCCCCAGCCCAACCTTGTACCCGGCCCAGTCCAGGTTTGAAAAGGGAATGGCGTCTCCCGCACTGCTTAGGTAGCTGACCAGTTCATCATCTATAACAGTCTTCCCCATGATCTCAGGGGGCGAGCCCTGTAGCCACGGATCCCTCCACGGTGCGTAGTAGATGACGACTCCTCCTGACAGGATTACGCCGGTTTTGAAAGGAGCCCCCGTGTAGTTCAGCGGGAGCAGTAGGTCTCCGCTCACGGTTTCCGAAACCTTCACTATAGACCTGTATGAATCGTATTCTTTGAACACTGCCTCGATGAAGACCGGTTGGACTGTTCTAACAAGGAGGTAGAGCTCGCTGCCGAGGACTCTGAGGCTGAGCAGTGGAGGGTTTGTAATGCTTGCTAAAGACTCCACCGCGTCTTTTTGAACACTCCTCCACGACTCAACACTCTGCGTGTAAGAGTATGCGAGGTGTGAAGCCATCATTACGGTTAAAACCAGGATCAGGTATCCTCCCACGATGCTACTTACCGATTTCAACCAGACCCCTCCCACATGGATTGTTCTTCAAGGAGTGTGTTTCACGAAACTATTTATCCCCCGGCTACTCTATGATTAAGTGATGCTTATGGGCAGTATCACAATAACTATTAGCGTTGAGAAGTTGGGCGTCCTAGCCTTCGCAGTAGTTGTGATCGCTCTTTCAGCATGGGTTCTTGCAACCGATCACGGCGCATCCTACACCTGGATCCTGCCCCTGGATAGCGCGCAGTCTATAACGGGGCACTGGAAGACGAGCACTGCTATAGGGGTTTACGACCTCGGGCTTGAGAATGCCAACTACTCTAACACTGTAATAGTCAGCGGGCTATTCTCCCAGGTTTTCGTCGACAGGGTTGAAACAGGCTACGCGATAGTTGTCGCGAAAGGGTTCAACCCTTACGTGTTGCTCATCACTCTCGCAGTGCTGGCTAACACCGTTTTAGCGGTTGCCAGGAGGCTTAAGGGAGCACGCCCCAGCGGCCTCCCGCTAGACCTTATCATTCTCACACTTCTCGCATCGGTAACGCTCCTCTCGCTGATCCCATACATCAGCGAGGGCCACACTCTCGGCTACAGTGTTTACGAGTACCCGGTTAGAGAGTACTTTTTCAGGGACCTACCTTACAACCAGCTCTCATCCAACAGCAGTTTACAGCTGGGTTTCTACAGGTTCGCGTACAACATAACCGTTACCAATGTCCCTGGTGGAAGCCTTGTTAGAGTGTGGTTTACACCCGGTAACGACACGGTTTTGATTCCAACCCTCATCTATATTGAAGAAGAGGGAACGGGTAATGCTACAAGGCTACTGGTCTCGAACAATAATGAAGTCTACACAGCCTTCTACGTGTCAGGTAGCAGAGGGGTTGCAACAGGCGTGTTGAAAATACTTGTGTTCTCCGAGAAACAGTTAAACTCCTCGGCAATAGGGTACTACGTGCTCAGCTTCTACGATGGGAAAACCCATTCAAGCATAACGGGCTTCACCCTGCCAGCAGTCTTCACACTAGTTCTCACAGTATTCAACGCTCTTCCTTCAAGAACATGGTTAAGGACTAGGTCTGAGAGGAATGCTTGAGATTGGGTAAAAAAGATTTTAATTATCGGCGCTTCCCAGCCCTCATGTAGGCTAGCAGGCCTAGGGCCGCGCCCACAAGGCCTAACACTATGGCAACCATCCCTAACGAGTAGCTCATCGAGGCCTGTGACGCGACATCGTCAAGCCTGCTTGACAACTGGTTGATACTGGCCTGAAGAGTGCTCACCTGTCCTTCTAAACCATCAACCCTGCTGCTCAAGTCTCCAACACCCTCCTCAAGGCTGTCGAGGTCGCTGGAGATGGTGTTGACCGTGTTGGCCAGCCCGGCCAGGCTCTCCTCAAGCTCATTAATCCTTGTGGTTAACTCTTGAATGGTTGTTAAAGCATTCTCAAGCCTGCTCCTCAACTCTTCTATACTGTCAGCCAGGGTTGAGTTAACCAGGGCGAGCTGCCCTGATAGGTCTTCAACCATGCCTTGCAACTCGGTTAGAGTAGCGTTGACTTCTTCAAGCTGCAACACCAGGTCTGCTAGGAGTTGTTCAAGCTCCAGTATCCTCTCGTTGAGGAGGCTTATCTGATCGGTCAGGGTTGCGTTGACCAGTGCAAGCTGCCCCGAGAGATCATCGATCATGCTTTGAAGCAGAGCTATACTGGACTCTATGTCTGCTAACCGGGATTCTAGGTCGGAGAGCCTGCTCTCTATCTCGTCAAGCCTCTGGGTAATCTCTAAAGGTATTATCACCAGCACCGGCAGGTCTACTGAGTACTCGTTGCCGTCGAGGTCTTCATAGTAGAGCGTGACCATGTATAGTCCCGGCTGCGAGAATGGTATTGTAAGGGATGGGTATCCGTAAATGCTTGCGAGCAACCCGTCGCTACCCACGTACCAGCTTGACTGAATGTAGGAGGCGTAGAACATTAAGGCGTCTGTGCCGTTGACGAGGACAGCGTTGAACACTGTGCCCGGCTTCAAGCCGGATCCGTAGAGCCTGATGATGCCGGAGCCTTCGAGCACGAGCTCATCCTTCCCTAGAGCCGCTGCTATCACCTTTCCTTCTATTTCAACCTCCGCGACAGTTTCGTCGAGAAGCCATGTTGCTTCAACAGCGCCGGTTTCCTCGCCCTCAACCACTATGCTGTAGCTGCCGCCCGGCACCGATGGCACTAGGCCGGTGAAGAATACTCTTCCAGACTCATCAGCGGTTGCCGTGCCGGCGAGGGTTCCCCCGACATAGATGTTGACTGTTTCGTTAACGCCGAAGCCGTAGCCCATTACCTGGATAAAGTCTCCAAGGTATGCTACCTCTCCTGTTGGATAGTAGACTATTAGCTGGGTTCCATTATAGGATGCTGAAGCCTTGGGGACATCCCTGGGCACGTGCTCGTAATCCAGTGTGAGCCAGAAGGCGCTGGCCAGGATCTCGAGGGTTGTGTTGAGAATGATTCCCGAATCCCTTCCCTCCACCCTGAGCTCCTGAAGTCCTCCAGGAATGTTGACCGGTATTTCGATCACGAATGTTACGTTACCGTCTACGTCAACACTGTCCGTGTATATCAGCCTGTTAGCCAGGTAGACGTTAACTGTTTCGCCGGATGCGAAGCCGTAGAGCGCTATCGATATTGTTCCGCCTATTTTAACGCTCGGCCCTGTTAACAGCTCCAGCAAGGGTGTTATTGAAACATAGGATGTGGTTGCCAGCACGCCTCCACTATCAAGCTTCACCAGCAACTGGTAGGTTCCATAAGACATGTTTGTCTCGAAGTAGCTTCCAAGCTCTGCTATGTGGAAGAAGCCTGTGTTGTCAGCGTAAACATCTCCTATCGGGAAGACGTAGCAGGTGCTTGCGCACAGCCAGATCTCGGAGACACCTGTCCCCTCGATGAAGCCGTAGCCGTAGACAGCTAGGTTGTGGACGCTGCTGTCCTTGCCGGGGGTGCTGCTGGGCTGTATTATTGCGAATGGTGTTGAAAGGTAGAAGTAGGCTTCGTAAACCCCGTCGGTTACAAGTATGAGAACGGTGTCCTCCTCCTCGACGAGCTCTGGGACGGGGAGTGCGAACTCCGCGTAGCCGTTCTCATCCGTGACTTCCTCAAGCATTAGCACGCCGTTAACGTAGACGAATATCGTGGTGTCCGGCTGGAAGCCTGTAGCCCTGAACCATATGAGCGTGCTGGGCTGGTAAACGTCGGGGCCTATCAGCTCAATGTAGGGTAGCACGGTGTAGAGGGCGTGGGGGAACACGTATGTTTCATCAACGGTTTCCACCACGAGGAAGTAGACTCCTCCCGCGAGAGGTGTGCTGCTGAACTGGCTCAGATCGTAAACATAGAGGAAGCCGTCCGGGTCTGTAAAGTAGTCTTCAAGCGGGAAGACATAGCAGAGAGCTGGGTTGGAGACGCTGCACAGCTTAATGCTTGATACCTCGGTGTCGGCGGGGAAGCCGAGCCCGTAGACCTCGATCTCCATGAGGTCTTCAACGGTTCCACGCCCCTCTGTGGGGTTTATGAA
>Ga0065719_106604_pt1 | contig 35091 bp, 30 predicted proteins | sample GBSCel85sediment_FD_59106 | JGI IMG/M metagenome (GOLD analysis project Ga0065719, IMG submission 59106) | Hot spring sediment microbial communities from Great Boiling Spring, Nevada - Cellulolytic enrichment CS 85C v3 (version 3) | ecosystem: Environmental > Aquatic > Thermal springs > Hot... | reverse complement strand
TCTCTTAAAGCTGGTATATAAAGAAGATAAAATACTTTATCAAGAATCTTTAGAAGATATAAGAGCAAGAGTGAAAGAGGAATTAAAAAGAAGATATAAAAAGCATATTAAAATATCTAAAACTATAAAGGAACTTTACAGAGATTTAAAAAGAAAATTTTTATAAAGAAAATTTTTATATTTTAAATAACAAATAACATCATGTGTTTTTCCTCTTGACAATCCTTAAAATATTAAATATTATTTATTATAGCTTTTGGGGGATCGTCTAATTGGCAGGACAGTGGACTCTGGATCCACGAGTGGAGGTTCGAGTCCTCCTCCCCCAGCCATTTAAATTTAATCTACAGGTCATATTGTCTTTATATGTCTAAATTTTTAACTTCTTTTATTTTTGCTTTTGTCTTTCTTTTTACATATTTTATTTTTTTCTCCTTAGGGGGCTTTTCTATGGAAAATAGGACCCAAACTTTAGAGCTTTTAGTCTCTAAAGTGAAAGAAAAGAAACTTCAAAATGGGCTTACAGTTCTTTTTTACCCTTATAAAAGAGAAAATGTAGTTACTGTAAAACTTTGTGTTAAAGTAGGAAGTGCCTACGAAAAAGAATCTGAAGCTGGAATAACCCATCTAATTGAACATATGATCTTTAAAGGAACTGAAACCAAAAAACCAGAAGATATTGTAGGAGTTATTGAAGCTTTAGGCGGTTATATGAATGCTTTTACTTCTTATGATTATACCTGTTATTATGTAGCTGGTCCTTCTACAGTTACTGAAAAAGCATTAGATATTCTTTCAGATGTAGTTTTTCATCCCTATTTTGATCCATTAGAATTGGAAAGAGAAAAAGAAGTCGTTATAGAAGAAATGAAAATGCGTCTTGATAATCCCTTTGTCGTTCTTTTTGAAAATTTAATGAAAGCTTCTTATAAAAAATATCCTTACAGAAGACCAATCATTGGTTATGAAAATACAGTAAAATCCTTTAAAAGGGAAGACCTTTTAAATTTTCTCAATCATTTTTATACCCCTAAAAATATGACCCTTATTGTGGTAAGGAAATTTAGAAGAAAAAAAACTTTTTTACTCTTATTAATAAATATTTTTCTTCTTTACCAAAAAAAAAGACTTAAAAAAAGTTACTTTTCCAAAAGAGCCTTATACTGAAAAAACCCTATCTTACATGGATAGAAAGACCTGTCAAGGAAGGCTATTTTGCTTTTACTTTGCCTGGAGCCTCTTTTAAGGATGAAGATGCACCTTATTTAGATTTACTTTCAGAAATTCTTGGTGGTGGAGAATCTTCAAGATTATATAAAAGACTAAAAAGGGAATTAAATTTAGTAAAAACTATTTCTACTTCTTCATTTACTCCTTATGGACCTGGGCTTTTTGAAATATATGGAACTGCTGATCCTCAAAATTTTAAAGAAATTATTAAAGAAACTCTTTTAGAACTTGAAAAAATTAAACTTTCAGGTGTTAGTAGTGAAGAATTAAATAAAGCAAAAACTCAAATTCTTTCTAATTTTATTTTTTCATCAGAAACTTCGGAGGGACTTTCAAGCACCTTAGGTAGTTTTCAACTTGTCCGTGGTTCTTATAAAGATATTCTTTGGTATCAGAAAAAAATAGAAACTGCAACCGTTGAAGATTTGATAAGGGTTTCAAAAAAATATTTCAATCTTCAAAAATTGGTTGTTTCTTTTCTTTCAGAAAAAAAGCTTTTTTGATAATACTGAACTTCAAAAAATAATCTTAACCTTTGGACATAACATTCAATTACCTGAAATATTTACTTTAAATAATAATTTAAAAGTAATTTTGTATCCCCAAAATGATATTCCTTCAGTAGGATTGACCCTTGCTTTTCCTGGTGGTTTAAGATTTGAAACTAAAGAAACCAATGGAATCTTTCAAGCACTTACTCTTTTATGGACAAGAGGAACTAAAAATTACACAGCTGAAGAGCTTGCAGAAAAACTNGNATCTATTGGAACAACTATTAAGGGTTTTACAGGAAGAAACACCTTTGGATTAAAAATGCTTTCTTTATCTTCAAAATTAGATGAATCTTTAGAATATTTTAAAGAGGTACTTCTTTATCCTTCCTTTGAAGAAAAAGAATGTGAAAAAGCTAAACCTGAATTATTTTCCCTATTACTAAAACAACAAGATCAACCTATATCCTTAGCAGTAAATGAATTTTTAAAAATTCTCTTCCCAGACCATCCTTATGGTTTGAATTCTGCAGGAAGTTTAGAATTTTATCAAAAATTTGCTTGTGAAGATTTAAAAACTATTTATAAAAAGTTTGTAAGACCTGAAAGGGGTGTTTTAGTAATTACAGGAAATTTTGAACTAAACTCTGTTAAAGAAAAAATTAAAAATCTTTTTAAAGATTGGAAATCTGAAACCCAAGAAACTATTCTAGAAGAACCAGAACCAATCTTTCCTAAAAACCTTTTTACTCGTGTAGAAAAAGAAACTTTCCAAACTCAAATTTTGCTTGGATTTCAAACTCCAGGATTAAATGCTAAAGAAAAGGTCGCTTTAGAAATATTAAATAGTGCCCTTTCAGGACAAAACGGGAGACTTTTTAAAATACTTAGAGATGAAAAATCTTTAGCCTATTCAGTAACTTCCTTTTTAATTTTCTATCCTAAAAAATCTGCTTTTGTTTTATATATAGGTTGTTCTCCTGAAAAGGAAAAATCTGCTATTACAGGTTTTTGGGAAATTTTAGAAGAAATTAAAACTCATGGTCTTTTACCTGAAGAAATAGAAAGGGCAAAAAATAGATTAATAGGTAGTTTGAAACTGGAATTACAAAGTAATCTATCTATATCTGAAGAAATGGCAATAAATGAAGTTTTAGGGTTGGGATGGAATTATAGTTTTCTCTATGAAAATTTAGTAAAATCTGTTACCGATGAAGATATTAAAAACTTAATTGAATCTTTTTTAAAAAGGGAAAATGCTGTATTATTTATTTTAGGAAAAAATGAAAATAGAAACCATAAGTAACTCTGAAGAAGACACCATTAATTTTGGAAAAAAGTTAGGATTTTTTCTTAAACCTGGAGACTTAATTCTCCTTTATGGAGATTTAGGTTCTGGAAAAACTACTTTTGTAAAGGGCTTAGCTGAAAGCTTAGAAGTTAATCAAGATTTTTATATAACCAGTCCCTCCTTTTCCCTTATAAATATTTATGAAGGAAAATATACTATTTATCATGTAGATCTTTATAGACTTGATACTTTAGAAGTTGAGGATTTAGGTCTTTGGGAATACTTAAATGAGGGTATAGTAATTATTGAATGGGCTGATAGATTAAAAACACCTCTTAAAGACGATTATATAGAGATTTTTTTTGAATTTTTAGATTATTCAAAAAGAAAAATCACTTTTGTTGGTTATGGAGAATGGCAAGAGCTCCTAAAAGGCTTGGATTGGAGTGAAGAATCACATTAAGAGAAAATTTATCTAAAAGTCCTTTTAATTTTTCGTTTTTAAAATAACCCTTTAAAAGTACCTCTTTAAATTCTTGCTCTTCTAAAAACTCTTTTAGGGCTTGAATAACTCCTCCTGCTATATAAATTCCTCCTTCTGGTAAGCTATAAAGTGCAAGTTGGGAAATCTTTCTTCCTAAAAGCTCAAAAAATTTTTTAATTACTTTTAATGCCTTAGGATCTTTTTTCCTTGCAAGTTCTGTAATTTTTTCAGGAGGAAGAACTTCATTAAAATAGTATTCATACCAATAACTAATAGCTTTTCCTGAAAGTGCCTTCTCCCAACTTAATTCTTCTTCTTTATTTTCTNAAAATTTTAAATATTTAAATTCTTCTTCATTTAAAGGAGAAAAAAATATATGCCCTCCTTCAGTAGGAAGTATCGTTAAAGGTTTTTCTTTTACCAGAATAGCCTCTCCTAATCCTGTTCCAGGAGCAATAAATGCCTTTGGCTCCCTTTTTAAAATTTTTTCACCCTTTATATTTAAAATTTCACTTTTTTTTAAAAGCAATATACTTGCAGATAAAGCTTGTAAATCATTTAACAGAATAACTTCTTTAAACCCAAAAATTTTTTTTAATTTATACTTTGAAACCTCCCAATTTAGATTTGTTAAATAGGCTTGATCCTTAATAACAGGACCTGCTAAAGCAAATACTGCTACATTTGGAATTTTTTTTAAATCTAAATCTGAAAAATAACTTCCAACTACTTCATAAATATTTCTAAAATTTTTACTTTTATAAATCTTTAAATTTATAAAATTTTTACTTTTTCTTCTAACTAAAGCTAATCTTGAGTTTGTTCCCCCTATATCTGCAATTAAAATCATTAAATTATTTTTTTGGTTGTTTTAACGTAGCATAATGCTCATCAAAAAGTTTAATTATCTTTTGAGTAATATCTATTTCAGGAGAAGCATAATAGATACCTGGTTGATTTTTTTCTAAAATAAGATCGTATTTTTCTGTACTAACAAACTTGTCTATAACCTTTTCTAATTCTTTAAAAACTGGATCTAACATCTTTTTTTCATATTCTTTCATTTCATATTGTGCATCTTCTTGCATACTTTTAAGTTCTCTAAGTAATTTTTGATATTCTGATTGTTTCTTTTCTTTTACTTCTTGAGACCAAAGGGAGCTTTTTTTCTCAATTTCATCTTTTAAAGCTTGTAATTCTTCTGCCTTTTTTTGTATCTTAGCTGATAATTCATCATATTTTTGCTGTAACTGAGCCATTACTTCTTGACCATATTTTGAAGTATTAATTACTTTTTTAATATCTATAACCCCTATTTTAAAAGTATTAACACTTTGAGCATATCCATATTTTATCATCCCCAAAAAAATAATCATAATCAAAAGTGTTCTTATATGAATTTTATCCATTTTTATAACCCCCTCACAATTTTATTTTATAATTACAAAATCAACCCTTCTATTTATTGCCCAACATTCTTCATTACTTTCTTTACAAAGTGGTTTTTCTTCACCAAAACTTACAGTACTAATTCTATTTTCTTCTATCCCAAGTTTTAAAAGAACTTTTTTAACTTCTAAAGCCCTTTTTGCTCCTAATGCCATATTATATTCGTTTGTACCTCTTTCATCACAATTTCCTTGAAGTTCAACTTTTACTTCAGGATGATTTAAAAGATATTTAGCATTTTCTTTTAATCTATCCCACATATCCTCTCTAATAGAGTATTCATCAAAATCAAAAAATATAGCTAAAAGTGGTGCAGAACCTCTACCATAAAGTTTCCAATATTCTTTATCTTCTTTTTGAGAAGGAATTTCTTCAGGTTTAAAAACTTCTTCAGTTGCCTTAGAAATCTCTTCTTTTTCTTTAATAGCTTCTACTTTTTCAGGTTTTTTAACTTCCTCTTTTGGTTTTTCTACAACAGGTGGTGGAATTTCAACTACAGGTGGAACTTCTTTTTTTGCACAGCTAAATAAAAAGACACAAATTATACTTAAATATAAAAATTTTTTCATAAAGCCTCCTAACTATATCCTGCTATATCTAATTCTAAAAGAAAATCTCCTAACAAATATTCAAGTTCCTTTCTAATATATACACAAATCTCATAAAGTAAAGTTAATTCATATGAAATAGTTTGAGTTAGTAAGGCATATTCTTCTGGAGAAAAAAGTCTTAAAAGTCTATTACAAAAAAATTCTCTACATAAATAAGGTCTTGCAAAAATTTTACAACCCCTTGGACCAACAAAAAAACATCTTCCAGGAACTTCTCTCTCTTGAGGAATGGGTGTTTTAAAAAACATATTAATTAGTAATATATTAATAGTTACTTCATTTTCTAATCCTATCTTACAACAACCTTTATTTTCTTCTACAGAACATATATAGCATTCTTCAAAGGAACCTAAATTTTCCATTAATTCATTGGATTTAAGTATAGCAATTTTATATTTTTCTAAAAGGTTTATAAGTTTTTCATCTCCTAAAAAATATTCTCCCCAGTCTTTAAAAAGATTTTCTGCAATTCTTATTTTTTCTAAAATAAGTGCTGTTGGATCAGGATCTATAACTCTTAAATACTTTAAATTTTTTAACATAAATTTTTTTAATAAATTAGTTATGTATATTAAAGTAAAGTAAAATTAAACAAAATACTCATAAATAAAAAAAAATGCCTTATTTTAAAGGTTTAAAAGTTTTATTAAAAATTCTGAAATAATATATTAAAAATCAGATTTAAAATTTTAAAAGTTTTCTACATAAAATTCTACATAGTTTTTTAAATTTTAAAATTTTTAAGAATCCATAGAGCATGATAAGTACTTTCTAAAAAGGAGACTCCTTGTGAATTTCTCCCAAATCCTCCATCAGAATTCCAACAAGACAAAATAAAATCTTTTAATTTAGTTAAATTTTTTGGTTTTAAATTAGAGTGATAAAGAATGTAGCAGGCATAATAAGTAGAATCCATATAAGAGGTAGTATCTTTAAGGATCCCAAATCCTCCATCAGGATTTTGAGCTTCTAAAACAATATTTATAAATTCTGAGGGGAAATTATTTCTAAGAATTTTGTAAAGATAATAATAAGCTTCAAGGGATTTTAAATTAAAAAATGAGAAATTATTCGAAACAAATTTCTTTATTGATAAAGTAGAGTCATTTTTATTTAGTATTTCAAATATTTCAATAATAAAACATAATTTTTCAAGATTATTTAAACTTTTAGTTAAGTTTTTTCTTAAATTGTTTTTACAAATATTTATAGTTTGTGGAGAAAGGAAATTAAGAAGGTTTAAATACTGTAATAATTTAAAAAATTTAGCTAAGGGTTTAAGGGAAAGTTCTAAAGGGTTTTGATGGAGAAGAAAATTTTTAAAGTTTCTCTTTATTTTAAAGAGAAATTACATAGATAAAGGATTTTTACAGCATAATAAGTATCTTCTATAGTTGGAGGAAGTAAATGTGTTGCTCCAAAGCCTCCTTCATCTTTTTCTTTTTTTAAAACAAAATCTATTACTTTATTTAGATCAATTTCAGAGAGCATTATTTAATCAGGTAATATAGCTGAAACAAAGGAATTTTTATCAAAAGGAACAAGATCTTCTGGTTTTTCTCCCAAACCTATAAACCTTATTGGTAAATTATATTTATGAGATACAGCTATAGCTATTCCTCCTTTTGCAGTTCCATCCATTTTAGTAATAATTACACTGTGAATAGGTATTGCAGAAGAAAAGTGTTGAGCTTGACTTAAAGCATTTTGTCCTGTAGTTGCATCAAGAACCAAAATATTTTCCTGAGATTCTTGAGGAACAAGTTTATTTATAACTTTTACCATTTTCTTTAGTTCCTCAATAAGATTATATTTAGTGTGGAGTCTTCCTGCAGTATCAATAAGGACTACATCTATTTTATTTTTTTGTGCATAGACAATTCCTTGATAAATTACAGCTCCAGGGTCAGCTCCTTCTTGAAGAGCACAAACAGGTGCCCCTATTCTTTCTCCCCAAGTTTTTAATTGATCTATAGCAGCAGCTCTAAAGGTATCTGCAGCAACTAATAAAACTGAATAACCATTATCTTTCAATATTTTCCCCAATTTAGCAATAGTAGTAGTTTTACCAACACCATTAACCCCTAAAAAAAAGAGAACAGAAGGGTTTCCAGGTGGAGGGAAGGGCTTATCTGTATCTTTGAGAAAAGAAATTAATTGATCTTTTAAAAAGGATTTTAACTCTTTAACAGTAAGTGTTTCTCCTTGAAGAATTTTTGTTTTAATAGGATCAATTAAGGCTAAGGTTGTTTCAACTCCTATATCTGCTAAAATAAGGGTTTCCTCTAAGTCTTCTATAGTTTTAAGATCAACGATTTTGTCAATTTCAAAGATTTCTGAAAGTTTTTTCAGATAAAAAATTTTTAGTTTTAGAAAGTCCCAGATTTAAACCTTTTCTAAGATTCCTTCTTTTTTGAAAAAATTAAACACTCTTAAAGAACCTAATAAAAAATGCGGAGGAGGAGGGATTCGAACCCCCGGAGGGAGANCAAGCTCCCTCAACGGCTTTCAAGGCCGCCCCCTTCGTCCACTCGGGCACTCCTCCAAATATAAAATATACTACAAAACTTAACAAATGTAAAGATAATAAAGAATAAATCTATTATTGCTAAAATAAGAAAAAATCTTGACCTTTTAAAAGAGATTTGATAAAATTCTTAAAAATTAAAATTGGGAGATTGAAATGAAAAAAATAAAAAATTTAAAATCCTTAGGAATATTAATTTTATTAGGTTTTTTATTTGGGATAATAGGCTTTTTAAATAAAGGTATCACTCAGGAAACTAAAACCGAAGAGCCCTTTTATGAATTAAGTTTACACTATTATGCTCACGGGATGGCCTATTGGTATAGTAAAGAAAATGGAGGTTTAGAAACCCTTACAGGGATACCCTATGATAAACTTGCCTGTAATCAATGTCATGCAAAAACCTGTGACAGATGCCATAAAGTAGAGATGGACGGGAAATTAGCTTATTCAGTTAAAAAAGCAAAATCTATGGAAAATTGCCTTAGTTGCCATGGAAGACATAAAACAATGTTAAGTATGTTAAAAAGTGAAGAAGTTAAAGATGTACACTTTTCAAAAGGAATGGAATGTATGAATTGTCATACTCAAAAAGATCTTCATGGAGATGGCAAAAAATATATATCTATGAGAGAGAAAGGAGCAATGGATATTAAATGTGAAAATTGTCATCCAGGAAGACCCGAAACAATCTCTCATAAAATTCATAAAGATAAACTTGATTGTACAGCCTGTCATGTTCGTCAGGTTGTAACCTGTGCAAGTTGTCATATGGATACATTTATAAAAACAGGTAAAAGAGTTTCTGTACCTCTTAAGAATTGGGTTTTTCTTATAAATTACGATGGAAAAGTTGTCTCTGGGAATATCCAGACCTTTGTAGTTAACAAGAATAAAACCTTTATAATCTTTGCTCCCTATTATAGTCATGATGTAGTTAAAAAAGGAAGAAAATGTGAAGAATGCCATGCAACAGATATAGTAAAAAAAGTTAATACTGGAGAAATAGAAATTACTTGGATTGAAAATGGAAACTTAACTAATTTAAAAGGTGTTATCCCTATAGTAGAAGGTGTTGAGTATAAAAATGCCTATATGGAATATGTAGATGGAAAATGGATTCCTTTAAAGGATCCAGAAAAGCCTTTATCTCAATTTGTAGCTTTTGGGAAGCCACTCACAAAAGATCAATTAAAAAAATTAATGCTTCCCTTTAAAAGTGAAAAGTAGAACCTACTTTTAAATTGATTTTCTTTCAACTTTATAAACCCTAAATCCGGTATTATTATATAAAAATATGAAGAGGCACGTTAATATAAGAGTTAATGGTATTGTCCAAGGAGTAGGTTTTCGTCCATTTATTTATCGTCTTGCTCTTGAAAATAATATAAAGGGTTATGTTTTAAATGATACAGAAGGGGTTACCATAGAGGCAGAAGGAGAAGAAAAAGAATTAGAAAAATTTATAAAAGCAATTAGAGAAAACTTTCCTCCACTTGCTATTGTTCAAGAAATAAAAATAGAAGAAAAAGAAGTAAATAATTTTAAAAGTTTTTGGATAGAAAAAAGCAGAAAAACAGAAAAAAAGATAACCTTTATCCCTCCAGATACAAATATATGTAAAGATTGTTTAAAAGAGTTTTTTGACCCCAAAGACAGACGTTATCATTATCCATTTATAGTTTGCACTCATTGTGGACCAAGATTTAGTATAGTTAAAGATATTCCCTATGATAGGCACAATACTTCTATGGCTGAATTTCCTATGTGTGAAGATTGTAAAAAAGAATATGAAGACCCCCTTGATAGAAGATTTCATACACAACCTACAGCTTGTCCAGTCTGTGGTCCAAAGCTCTTTTTATATAAAAATGACAAAACTCTTATTTCTGAAAATATAAATGAGATAGTAGAAAAAGTTTATCAATATTTAAAAGAGGGGCATATTGTTGCTATAAAAGGAGTTGGCGGATATCATTTAGCATGTGATGCAACAAAGGATGAACCTGTTTTAAAGTTAAGAGAAAGAAAAAGAAGACCCTTTAAACCTTTTGCTTTAATGGCAGGCTCTATAGAAAAAATAGAAGAATTTTTATACATATCTCCAAAAGAAAAAGAGATTCTTCTTTCAAAAGAAAGACCTATATTAATTTTAAAAGAAAAAAAATCTATAATTAGTAAATATGTAGCTCCATATCTTTCTTATATTGGCATAATGCTTCCTTATACACCCTTTCAATATCTTCTTTTTTCTTTGGATAAGGATTTAATTCTTGTGATGACAAGTGGGAATTTATCCGAAGAACCNATTTGTTTTAAAGATGATGAAGCCTTTGAACGTCTTTCTCATATTGCAGATTATTTTGTAACTTATAACCGAGAAATAATTGCTCACAGTGATGATAGTGTAATGTTTGTTATTAAGGAAACACCTCTTTTTATAAGAAGATCCAAGGGATTTGTTCCAGTTCCTATTCTTCTAAAAAAAACTTTTCCGGTTCATCTTTTTGCTTCAGGAGGAGACCTTAAGAATTCTTTTGCTATTGCCAAAGATAAAGTGGTTATTTTAAGCCAGTATTTAGGAGATTTAGAATCACCTATTACTCAGAGGGTTTATCAATCCACTGTAGAACACTTTTTAAAAATTTTTGATGTTCATCCGGAAGTCTTTATATCTGACATGCATCCCCATTATTTTACTACAGCAATAACAGATAAACTTGCAGGAGGGAAAACAAGAATTAAGGTTCAGCATCACCATGCTCATATTGTAGCTGTTATGGCTGAGCATGAAATCGAAGAGCCAGTGATTGGAGTTTCCTTTGATGGAACAGGATTTGGGATAGATCACAAAATTTGGGGAAGTGAGTTTTTAATTGCGGATAGAAAAGAATTTAAAAGAATGGGGCACTTTTCTTATTTTATGCTTCCTGGAGGAGAAAAAGCTATAAAAGAAGTGTGGCGTATAGGGCTTTCCCTTCTTTATCAAGTAGGACTTTCTATAGATTATTTACCCTTTAAAGAAGGTAAACCTTTAAATATTATTCTGCAAATGTTAGAAAAAAAGCTCAATTGTCCTTTTGCTTGTAGCATAGGAAGAATTTTTTGATGGTGTTTCAGCCCTTTTAGGTATTTGTGAAACTATTAGTACAGAAGCAGAGGCAGCCCAAAAACGTTGAAGAAATAGCATTAAAAACAGAAAAATTTCATAAAATAGAATTAGAAATTGAAGAAAGAGAAAATCAAATTATTGTTTCAACAGAGGATCTTATAAGAAAAATTATAGAATTAAAAGATAAAAAAATACCTATTCCAGAAATAGCCCTTTCTTTTCATCGGGCAATCATAGAGGCAAGCTTTAAAGTTGTAGAAAGAATAAAAGAAAAAAGTGGTATTAAAAAAGTAATTTTAAATGGTGGGGCCTTTCAAAATAGAATCCTTTTAAAAGGTCTCTGGGAAAAACTTGAAAAAGCAGATTTTGAAGTGTTTTTACCTCAAAAAACCCCTTTAAATGATGGCGGAATAGCTTTAGGACAAATAATCATAGGTAGAGAAAATCTATCCCTTTAATATGCTCTGGTTCATTTTAACTTTCTTCCTTATATATTCCCTTATGCATTTTTATATATTTTATACAAAAATTAGCCCCCTTATTTCAGAAAAAAAATTAAAAAAAATTCTTTTCGTAGTAATACTAATTTTAATTTCCTCTCCAATCTTTTTGAGATATGCTGATAAATATGCCTCTTCACAGGTTTCTTATTTAGTTGCTCTATTTGTTTTATTTTGGATGGGAATTTTAATTTATTTAGTCTTTTTTAGTTTAATTTGGGATGCTTTTAAGTGGTTTATTAAAAAAATTTTTAATTGTCATTTTTCCAAAAATAAAGAAATTTTCTTTTTATCTTTTCTTTCTTTAGGTTTTTCAATTTATAGCTANTTGGAAACTAAAAATTTAGAACTAATTCATATTAAAATTAGGAGCTGTAAATTACCAAAAAAGTATTAAGAAAATTAAAATTCTTCAAATATCAGATTTGCATTTAGGGCCATTGATGGGCATGGATAAGATAAATTTAGTAAAAGAAGTATGGGAAAAAGAAAAACCAGACTTAGTGGTTTCTACAGGAGATCTTGTGGATGGAAATATGAGGAAAAGGGATGAATTTGCTGAGAAGCTTAAAGAATTGAAGGCACCCTTAGGTAAATATGCAATTTTAGGAAACCATGAATATTATAGAGGATGGAAACAGGCTATAGATTTTACTCAAAAAGCAGGCTTTAAATTATTGAGAGATGAAGTTATAAATGTGGAAAATATTTTATATATAGTGGGGATAGATGATAAGACCTGTAAATATTTTAATGCCTGTGATCCTAATTTTGATGAAGTAAGGTTTTTAAGAGAAATCNCCAAAGACAAATTTATCTTACTTTTAAAGCATCAGCCAGAGATTAAAAAAGAAGCTATTGGACTTTTTGATATTATGCTTTCTGGACATACTCACGGTGGACTTTATAAACCCTTAGGTGCCTTTATTATGAAAAAAATATATGAAACAGATAGAGGATTAAAATATCTTGGGAAGGGTTCTTATCTTTTTGTTTCAAAAGGAGTAGGAACAGGAGGTCCACCAATGAGATTTTTAACTCCTCCAGATGTAGCTATAATAGAACTTATAAATTGTAAAAATTATGAAAATAAGGTAGAATAGAAACTTATGAAAATTGGAAGGTTTCTTTACAAGAAAAAAATCTTTTTTGGAATTGTTAAAGAGGATAAAATTTTAGAAATAAAAAATCCCTTTAACTTAGAAAAACTCACTGGAAAGGAATATAAATTAGAGGAGGTAAAAATTCTTTCCCCTTGTCTACCTTCAAAAATTATAGCTGTTGGGCTTAATTATAGAGACCATGCAAAAGAACTTAACATGAAAATACCAGAGGAGCCTATTATATTTTTAAAGCCTCCTACCGCAGTTATAGGACCTGAAGAAAATATAATATTACCTCCTGAAAGTAAAGAAGTACACTATGAAGGAGAATTAGCAGTAGTTATAGGAAAAACCATTTATCGACCTAAAAATTTTAAAGACATAGAATCTGCTATATTAGGATATACATGTTTTAATGATGTTACAGCAAGAGATTTACAAAGAAAAGATGGACAGTGGACAAGAAGTAAAAGTTTTAATACTTTTGCACCTTTAGGTCCATTTATTGTAACCGAAATTGACCCAAGTAACTTGAAAATAGAAACTAAGGTTAATGGAAAAATAAGACAAAGTAGTTCAACTAAAGAATTAATTTTTAATGTTTTTGAACTCATAAAATTTGTTTCCAATATAATGACTCTTTTCCCAGGAGATGTTATAGCAACAGGAACACCACCAGGAGTAGGAGTATTAAAAGAAGGAGACGTAGTTGAAATTTTTATTGAGAGAATAGGAGTTTTAAGAAATGGGGTTAAAAGAAATGAATATTAAAGATAAATTTTTGCCAAGATTAATAGCTTTTGAAGTAACAAGAACTTGTAATCTTGATTGTATTCATTGTAGAGCTGCAGCATCGAAAGGACCTTATGAAGGGGAACTTACAACTGAGGAAATATTTAGAATACTTGAAGAAATAAGAGAGGTTTCCCAACCTATAATAATATTAACAGGAGGAGAACCCCTTTTAAGAGAAGATATCTTTGATATAGCAAAAAAATGTATAGAACTGGGATTAAAGCCAGTTTTAGCAACAAATGGGACCCTTATTACTGAAAAGATGGCTCAAAAAATTAAAGATTCTAAGATAGCAAGAGTAAGTATAAGTCTTGATGGGGCAACTAAAGAAACTCATGATAATTTTAGAAAAATGCCAGGTGCTTTTGAAGGGGCTATAAGAGGTATAGAAATATTAAAAAAACAGGGTATTCCCTTTCAAATTAATACCACTGTCACAGGGATAAATGTTGAAGAACTTCCTAAAATTCATGAACTGGTGATTAATTTAGGTGCGATTGCCCATCATATTTTTGTTCTTGTTCCTGTAGGAAGAGGAAAAGAGATAAGTAAAGAAAGCATAACCCCAGAAAAATATGAAGAAATTCTTACCTGGTTTTATGAAAGAAGAGAGAAATCCCATCTTCAGCTAAAAGCTACTTGTGCGCCTACTTATTATAGAATTTTAAGAGAAAGAGCAAAGGCAGAAGGAAAAAAAGTCACCTTTGAAACCTTTGGGCTTGATGCTATAACAAGAGGGTGTCTTGCTGGTACAGGATTTTGTTTTATTTCCCATATTGGTATAGTTCAACCTTGCGGATATTTAGAAATACCTTGCGGAGATTTAAGGAAACAAACTTTTAAAGAAGTTTGGGAAAGTTCAGAGATATTTAATAATTTAAGAGATTTTACAAAATATAAAGGAAAATGCGGAAAATGTGAATATATAAGAATTTGTGGTGGTTGTAGAGCAAGGGCTTATGAAGCAACTGGAGACTATTTGGAAGAAGAGCCACTCTGTCTTTATGAACCAATAAGATCAAAAATAATCTTTGCCAATTGAGCTTTTGGTAAATTTTCAAATTCAAGTACTTCCTTAGGAGTAAAAATTATATAATCACTTTGGTCTTTACCTGCAGAACTTAAAGGGTTAGCTAATTAAAATATCAAAAAATTTTTCCTTTTTCTTTGCTTTTCCGTAATTTAAAAGCTTTTCTTTTTCTTCTAAAGCAAAGCCTATGGTAAATTGCCATTCAGATTTGTAAGAATTTAATGTTTTAGCGATATCCTCTGTNAGTTCTAACTCAATAGTTAATTCTTCCTTTTTCTTAAGTTTTCCTTTAAAGGGTGTTTTTGGTCTAAAATCGCAGGGAGCTCCTGCAAAAATAGAAATTTCACATTGAGGGAAAAGGGATTTAGCAGTTTCAAACATCTCTCTTGTGGTTTTTACAAAATATATATTAGGAAAAGGAATATTGGAAAAATAATTTAACTTAGGGAGTACATAAGGAAAAGCATCTAATCCCCATATAAGATGAACTTCAGCTCCTCTATAATAAGCCTCTTTAGCAAGAAAGAAGGCTGTTTTTCCAGAAGAGGCATTAGTAATAAATCTAACCTCATCTATATATTCTCTTGTTGGGCCCCCTGTTATTAAAACCCTTTTACCTAAGAGATTTTTTTCTGTAAAATGAGCCTTAATTACTTCTAAAATTTCTTCAACTTCAGGAAGTCTTCCTTTCCCAAATTCTCCGCAGGCAAGAGGTCCTTCAGCTGGCTCATAAATAAGGTATCCGTATTTTCTTAATTTCTCAACATTTTCTTTAGTTGCAGGATGTTCCCACATAGAAGCATTCATAGAAGGAAAAATATAAACAGGGGTTTTGGTTGAGAGTAAAATAGCAAGTAATAGTTCACTTGCTGATCCAATTGCTAATTTAGAAATAAAAGAAGCAGTTGCAGGAATAATTAAAATTAAATCAGGATATTTACTAAGTTCAATATGAAGAATGCTTCCTTCAGATTTAAAAAAATCTTCATTAGTATAAGTTTTATTTTCACTTAAAGAAGAGAAAAGTAAGGGATTTATAAATTTTTCTGCTCCAGTGGTTAAAACAACTTTTACCTCTGCTTCTTCTTTTTTAAGACCCCTTATCAATTCACAAACTTTATAAAGCGCTATACCTCCACAAACACCTATAAGTNTTTTTTTTTCTTTTAAAGCCCCTATAATAGACATAAGTACTTTTAAATTTTTACTTGAGATAACATTACCACAATTCTTAATTCAGTATAATACCACCCTTCAGAAATACTTATAAAAGCTGTTCCTTCAGGTCTTTTGTAAGCTAAAAAAGTAATTTTTGAGGAAAAAGACCCTATTTCTTCCCACCCTTGATTCACCATTTGGACCTTATAAAATTCTACCAGGGATTTAGGACTATAATTTCCCCTAAAAACAAGCATTCCTGTAAGAACATTACCTGTGCGCAAAAGAGCACTTTTTTCTGATTGATAATCTAAATCTTTTAATACAGGAATAAAAGGAACTGGGAAATAGGTTAAATCTTTTTTTTCTTGCAATTTAACTTCTTCTGCCTGAGGAGTTACTACTTCAACTTTTGGTTTTTCTTGAGCAAAAGCAAATGAAACAATCAAAAAATTTATAAATAAAACAATTAAAAAATTTTTCATATCTTTACCCCCTTATAAAAAGTTTGAATTCATTATTCAATGTAAAGAAAACCTACTAAAAGTCAAGATATTAAGTCTTATTAAAAGAAATTCTTGCTGAGATTCAAGTCTTTATCTATTAAAACAGGCAAAATTCTTTTTTGTCCTCGCAATTTTAAAAGTTCAAGCCCATTTTTAAGGATAGTTAAAATACTTTCTATTTTTGGTTCTATCTCTGGATCTATTTTTGATGGATCGTAAGACACAATACTTACATAGGAAGAAGGTGTTTTTTTATATTGTTTATAAAGTATATTTTCTATAATTTTTAAAATTCTTCTTGCAACTACTATAGCTCCAGATAAGGATGTTTCAGGCAATATAATAGCAAAATGTTCAAGTTTAGAAAGTTTAGCCAATATATCAACTCTTCTTAAGTTTTTGCGAAGTTCTTGAGCTAAAAGATAGAGAAGCTTTTCTTCCTCTTCTAAACCATAAAGCTCTACTATTTGTGAAAAGTTATTTATTTCCATTAAAAGAATACTTAAAATTCTTTTGTATCTTTTAGCTCTTAAAAGTTCTTCCTTTAATCTTTTTAAAAAATAATCTTCATTATAAAGTCCAGTTAGGGGATCTAAAATAGAACTTTCTTTAAGCTTTTTCTTTAAAACTTCTATCTCTTCAATAAGGGCTTCTTTTTCTCTGGTAACTTTTATCAACTCATTTCTATATAACTCAATAAGAGTTTCTTCTTTTTCTTTTTTTTCTTCAAGGGTATTTAAGATTTCTTTTAATTTCTCTTCATGAGTTTTAATACTTTGGCTATAGGGAATAAGAGAATAGTTTTTGTAGTTTAAAAATTCATAAAGAGAATTTGTATACTGGGGAAGAGTATCTAACATAGATTCTACTTGGGGCTCTTCTAAATTGAAATAAAGTTTTGCTATAGTTTTAAATTCTTTAAATTTTATCTCTTTTTCTGTACTAAAATAGCATCCCACTCCAAGATCTATAAGATTTAAAATTTTAATATCTTCAAAAACTTGAGGAGGAATATCTTCAGGCAAATCTGAAAATTGGTGATGATATTGAATATTAAGAATAAATCTACGAGGGAAATTGTAAGTTTCAAAATATTCTCCACCTATAACTGCATGATCAACTCCAAAAACTTCTCTTTCAGCCTGATAGGTAGACAAACCTAATTTTTTGAGTTTTAGAACTTTTAAATATCCTTCAGGAAAAAGAGAATACAGAATAATGATACCAAAATCCATAAGATAGGAAGATATAGGTAAATGAGGAGGAAAGGTTTCTAAATAGGAAGCACAAATAAAGGAAAAGCATAAATTAGCAATGGCTCTTGCCCAAAAATAATGAAAATTAAACTCATTAAAAGTAACTTTACAAAGTTTTGTAGAAATAAAACTTAAGACCAGAATTTTTACTAAGTCTTCTCCAAGAATTAGCAAAGCTAATCTTACATCTTGGACAGGGGGATTATCTTTTCTATATCTNGGNTGATTAGCTACAGAAATGATAAGTGAAGAAATCTCCTTATTATTAGTGATAAGTTCTGTAAATTCTCTATCACTTTTTAATAAAAGAGTTTCTAAAATATCTTTACCTACTTTTGGTAAAGGGATTAAATTTCTTGAAGAAAGTTTTAAGAGTCTATCTAACTCTCCCATTTTTTCTTGTTTAAGTTAAAATATTGAGTTAATATTAGCAGAAGTTTTTATTTTGGAAAGACATTAATTTTTGAATATTTTTAATTAGGAGGGTAAAATGGGAGAGGAGAGGTTTAAGGAGATGATCTTAGAGATAGCAAAAAAAGCTAAAATAGCCTCAAAAAATTTAGTAACTCTTTCTTCTAATACCAAAAATGAAGTTTTAAAAAGAGTTGCCCAAAAATTGCGAGAAAGAAAAGAAGAATTAAAAAGGATAAATGAAAAGGATGTGAATCAAGCCCTAATTCAAGGACATACCAAAGCTTTTATTGATCGCTTAACCTTAACAGATAAAATAATAGAAGGAATGGCTAAAGGATTAGAAGAAGTTGCAGCTTTACCTGATCCAGTTGGAGAAGTAGTTAAAATGTGGAAAAGACCTAATGGACTTTGGGTAGGGAGGATGAGAATACCCTTAGGGGTAATAGCTATAATTTATGAGAGTAGACCTAATGTGACTATTGATGCAGCAGGACTTTGTTTTAAAAGCGGGAATGCAGTAATTTTAAGAGGAGGAAAAGAAGCTCTAAATTCAAATATAGCTCTCGGTGAAATCTTTAGAGAAACTTTAAAAGAATTTAATGTACCAGAAGATGCAGTACAAGTTATTCCTACTCCAGAAAGAAAAATAATGGAATATATGTTAGAACTTGAGGAATATATAGATCTTGTAATTCCCAGAGGTGGAGAAGGTCTTATAAGATTTGTTACTGAAAAAGCAAGAATGCCAGTTATAAAACACTACAAGGGTGTATGTCACGTATATGTGGATAATGAAGCCAATTTGGAGATGGCTAAAATTATAGCTATAAATGCTAAGTGTCAAAGGCCAGGAGTTTGTAATGCCATGGAAACTTTGCTTGTTCATAAAGATATTGCAGAAAAGTTTTTACCAGATTTGGCAGAAGAATATAAAAAATATGGAGTAGAGTTAAGAGGATGTCCAGAAACTTTAAAATACATACCTTGGGCAAAGGAAGCAACTGAGGAAGACTGGTATGCAGAATATTTAGATTTAATCTTAGCTATAAAAGTGGTTAATTCTTTAGAAGAAGCAATAGAGCATATTTCTAAATATGGAAGCAATCATACAGAAGCAATAGTTACAGAAAACTATTCAAAGGCTATGAAATTTTTAAAAGAGGTTGATGCAAGTGTGGTTTTAGTGAATGCCTCAACAAGGTTTAATGATGGTGGAGAATTAGGGCTTGGAGCTGAAATTGGTATTTCTACAACTAAAATCCATGCTTACGGTCCTATGGGGCTTGAGGAATTAACTACAACTAAATTTATTGTATTTGGTAATGGACAAATCCGAACTTAAAAAATTTGGAATATTAGGAGGAACTTTTGATCCACCCCATTTAGCTCATTTAAGAATAGCTGAAGAAGTAAGAGAAAATTGGGAACTTGATAAAGTTTTTTTCATCCCTGCAAAGATTCCTCCTCATAAAAAAGAAGTATCTATTTCTTCTTTTGAAGATAGATTACAAATGGTTAAACTTGCGATTGAGGGGAATCCCTATTTTGAGGTTCTTGACATAGAAAGGGTTATTATTCCTTCTTATACCTTAAAAACTCTTCAAAGATTAAAAGAAATCTATCCAGAAAGTGAGAAATATCTAATTATTGGGTGGGATAGTTTTTGTGAATTTGAAACTTGGTGGAATTATGAGAAATTTTTAGATTATACAAATATTATAGTTGTACCAAGAGGGATAAAAGACTGGGACTCAGCTTTAGGATACTTCCATAATAAAATTAGAGAACTTTGGAAAGATAACGACAAAGCGCTTAAGAAAGTATTTTTTGATAAAACCACATTATTTGATATTTCAAGTACTTTAATAAGAAAATTGGTAAGTCAAAAAAGATCGATTAGATATTTAGTTCCTGAAAAGGTATATTGGTATATCAAAGAAAAGGGGCTTTATAAGTAATGAGAGGAAGTATAAAAGTAGAAATAACTCCTATGTTTAAGCAGTATTTTGAAATCAAAAGTAAATATCCTGATACTATTCTCTTTTTTAGATTAGGTGATTTTTATGAGATGTTTTTTGAAGATGCAGAAACAGTTGCTCCACTCTTAGGGCTTGTTCTTACAAAAAGGGAAGCAGGCAAAGATTTGATAGCACCTATGTGTGGTGTCCCTGCAGATAAAAGTTCAATTTACATACAGAAATTGGTTGATATGGGATTTAAAGTAGCTATTTGTGAACAAATAGAAGAGACAACCACAAAAGGATTATTTAAAAGAGAAGTAGTAAAAATATATACTCCAGGACTTCTTACAGATCTTTCCGCTTTATNAGAAAAAGAAAAAAATTATTTGGCAAGTTTGTTTATAGAAAAAAAAGCAGGGTTGAGTTTTTTAGAACTTTCTTGTGGAGAATACATTTTTACAGAACTTAAAAAAGATGAAATACTTTCTGAAATTTTAAAAAGAGAACCTAGGGAAATAATATTAAGTAAAAAATTAGAAAATTCAGAATTAGTAAAGGTACTTAAACAGAATATTCCTAAAGCTCATTTAAGTTTTGTAGAAGAAAATTTTTTCAAAAAAGAGGGGTTAAAAAATTTTAATTTAGGAATTTTTGAATTTGAAAAATATGAAGAAGGTTTAAAAGCAGCTAATGCAATTTTAGAATACTTAAAAATCTACCAACCCTATTTGGTAGATAAAATCTCTGCACCCCAGTTTTATTATCCAGAAGAATTCCTATTTTTGGACGAATCTACTAAAAGGAACTTAGAGCTTATAAAAAATCTTTGGGATGGAAGCGAAAAATACTCCTTATTCTGGGTTTTAGATAAAACCCAAACTCCAATGGGGGCAAGACTTCTAAAAGAATGGATACTATATCCTTTAAAGGATATTAAAAAAATTCAAGAAAGGCAAGAAGTAGTAAAGTTTTTTGTAGAAAATAAGACTTTAAGAGAGGAATTAAAAAAAAGTTTAAGAAAGATTTCTGATCTTGAAAGATTAAGTACAAGATGCGCACTAAAATTAGCTAATCCCAAAGAAATGGGGTTACTAAGAGAAAGTTTAAAATATCTTCCTGAAATAAAAGATATATTAGAAAAGGAAAAACCCTTATTTTTTCCTAAAAAACTTGAGGAACTTTTAAAAGCTATAGAAGATTTTTCAGAACTTTATGAGCTTTTAAATGCTTGGCTTGTTGAAGATCCACCTACAACTTTAAAAGAGGGAGGAATAATAAAAAGAGGGGTTAGCCAAGAGCTTGATGAACTTTTAGATTTGAAAGAAAATGCAGTTTATTATCTTTCTGAGTTAGAAAAAAGGGAAAAAGAAAAAACAGGAATTCCCAATTTAAGAATAGGTTATAATAAAGTTTTTGGATATTATTTTGAAGTTTCTAAAAGTTATCTAAAAAGAGTTCCTATATATTTTGAAAGAAAACAAACTTTAACTAATGTAGAAAGATTTGTTACTCCTGAATTAAAGGAACTTGAAAATAAAATTCTTTCTTCAGAAGAAAAAATAAGAAATTTGGAATATGAGTTATTTTTGGAATTGAGAGAAAAAGTGGCTTTATATAAAGAAAAACTTAAAACTACAGCTAAGGCATTAGCAGAACTTGATGTTTTTCTTTCTTTAGCATCCGTTGCTATAGAAAATGATTACACCATGCCAGAAATAACAGAAGACCAAATATTTATAGTAGAAGAGGGAAGACATCCCGTTTTAGAAAAAATCCAAGGTAAGGAAAAATTTGTTCCTAATTCCTTAGAGATGAACAAAGAGGATGCTACAGTTTTAATTGTTACCGGACCCAATATGGGTGGAAAATCTACATTTTTAAGACAAAATGCCTTGATAGCTATAATGGTGCAGATAGGAAGTTTTGTTCCTGCAAAATCAGCAAAGATAGGTATTTTTGACAAAATTTTTAGTCGTATAGGAGCAGGAGATGAACTCATAAAAGGAAGAAGTACATTTATGGTTGAAATGAGCGAATGTGCATACATTTTAAAAAATGCAACCTCTAAAAGTTTAGTTATTCTTGATGAAGTTGGGAGAGGAACAAGCACCTTTGACGGTATGTCTCTTGCTTGGGCTATAGCTGAAAATTTGTATAAAAAAAGAGTTTTTACTCTTCTTGCTACTCACTACCTTGAACTTACAGAACTTGCTAAGCTCTATTCAGGGATTAAAAATTATCATGTAACTGTAAAGGAATGGAATGGAGAAGTAATATTTTTATATAAGGTTTTACCAGGGGTTGCTAATCAATCTTATGGAATAGAAGTTGCCAAATTAGCAGGAATTCCTCAAGAAGTTGTTGACAGAGCAAAAGAAATACTTTATAAATTAGAGAGTAAAAGTTTAAAAGAAACTAAAGAATTAACCTTAACTCCTAAAAAGGTTTTTCAATTGTCTATATTTGAAATGGCAAATCCTATAATTGAAAAGATTAAAAATTTAAATATAGAAGAAATGACACCAATTTCAGCTTTAAATTTCCTTTGGGAATTAAAAAAAGAAATTTTAGAAAAAGAAAAAAGAGAAAAATAATGAAAAATATCTTAAGAATTCTATTTTTGATATTATTTGGAGGTTATTTTTTTGTTTTTAATTCTTCAAATTTATTAGCTAAAACCAAATCTTCAAATCTATCAAAAAATCCTTCCCAAGAATACATTTATCATACAGTTAAAAGAGGTGAGACTTTAGAGAGTATAGCAAGGAGGTATGGTGTTAGTGTAAGTGAGATAAGAAAGTGGAATAAATTAAGGGGGGGTAGAGTTAAGGTAGGGCAGAGATTGAATAGTTAGGGGTTAAGGAGGGCAAAGGAAGAAGTAAAAAGCAAAAAAAGAGGGAGCAGTTTTATACATATAGTGAAAAAAGGAAGGAAACCCTTAGATAAAATTGCCCAAAAAATATGGGGATCTCTGTAAGTGAATTAAAAGAAATAAATAATTTGAAATCAGATAAAATTTATGTAGGACAAAAATTAGTACGTTAAAAAGAGAAAAGAAGAAAAAATAGAAGTTAAAAAGACAACAACTGAAAAAATTTCAGAGAGAGAAAGAAAGGTAGAATACATTTATCATACTGTAAAAAGAGGGGAGACCTTAGGGAGTATAGCAAGAAGGTATAAGGTTAGTGAAAGTGAAATAAGGAGATGGAACAAATTAAGGAACGATAAAATTTATATAGGTCAGAAATTGATAGTAGGAGTTAAGGAGGCAAAGGAAGAAGAAAAAGCAAAAAAAGAGGCAATTGCTGTTTCAGATATAGAAAAAGCTTTTTCAGAGCTTGAAAGAAAATATGAATCATTCCTTTCAAATCCGCAGACTACGAGAACAGATTGGTTAAAGCTTTTAAGTGAATATAGAAGACTTTATTTATTGTACCCAAGTAGTTATGTTGCACCGAAAGCTATATTAAAAACCGCAAATATTTATTTTCATCTTTATAAAAATTTTTCAGATTCAGAAGCACTTAATAAAGCAATAGAAAGATATAGTTTTTTAATAAGAAATCATCCCAGATCTTCAGAAGCAGAAGAAGCTTATTATAGACTAATCCAAATTTATAGAGAAGAAATAAAAGATAAAGAGAAGGAAAAAAGTCTTACAGAAGAATTCAAAGCAAAATATCCAAAAAGTTTATATATTTCTAAACTTGAAGAAAGNGTGGAAGCAAAAGAAAAAGAACCCAAAAATATAGAAAAAAAGTTAAAGACTAAAAAATCTCAAAAAGAGCCGGTAAAAGAGATAGCAAAGGAACCTCCAAAAGAAATACCTAAAGAAATAGCAAAAGAAAAAATAGCTTTATCAACTGTTACTCCTAAAAAGGTATTAGAAGTTCATCCAGTTACAGGAGAGGATTATAGCAGAGTTATTATAAATGTTTCTGATAATTTTGAATACCAGGCTAATATATTAAAAGGAGATAAAGAAAGACCACCAAGGATATATGTAGATATCTATCCCGCTATTCTTGATAGCAAGGTCTCTAAGGAGATAGAAATAAAGGATGCCCTTTTAACAGGTATAAGGGTAGCTCAATTTGATGAAAAAACAGTAAGAGTAGTGTTAGATTTAAATAGTTTAACTTCCTATAAAATTTTTAAGTTAAGAGAGCCTTATCAATTAGTTTTAGATCTTATAGGAAAAGAAAAGATTCAAAAAAGTTATGCCAAAGAAGTTCCTAAAAAAGGAGAACCTAAAAAAGAGGAATATATTAATTTAGCCCGTCAATTTGGGTTAGGTATAAAAAGAATAGTTATAGATCCAGGACATGGCGGAGAAGACCCAGGAGCAGTGGGTCCTTCAGGATTAAAAGAAAAAGAGGTGACCCTTACTTTAGCTAAAATGTTAGCGCAAAAATTAAGAAATCAATTAGGAATTGAAGTGATCTTAACCAGAGAAGAAGATAAATTTATTTCGCTTATTCAAAGACCAGCTATTGCTAACAGCAAAAAAGCAGATCTTTTTATTTCTATCCATACAAATGCTTCTCCGGATTCTAAGGGTTGTGGGATTGAAACTTATTATCTTAATTTTACCACAGACCCTGAGGCAATGAGAGTTGCAGCTTTAGAAAATGCTGCCTCAGATAAATCCTTAAGTGATCTGCAAGATCTAATAAAAGCAATATTAGTAAATACTAAACTTTCAGAATCAAGAATGCTTGCAGAAAAAGTAACAAAAAGAACTGGTAAAAACTTTAAGTAGATACTATCCAGATACTATAGATAGAGGAGTAAAATATGCACCTTTTCTTGTTCTTGTAGGAACGAGAATGCCTGCCATATTAGTAGAAGTAGGATTTATAAGTAATCCTATAGAAGAAAAGAGGTTGAGAGATCAGCAGTATTTAGAAAAGGTTGCAGAAGGAATAGCAAAGGGAATAGAAATATATATGCAAAGTCTTAAATTTTCCAAAACTTATTATGAGAAAAAATCCTAAGGTAATATATGGTGTAGAAAGATTTTTTAAAGAGGAGATCTTTAAGAAATATAAGGGGAAAAGGGTTGCTCTTCTTTGTAATCAAGCTTCTGTAAATTATAACTTCACTCCGGTATTTATTCTTTTTAAAAAGCAATTTAAAAGGGATTTTAAACTTATTTTTTCTCCTCAGCATGGTATTTTTTCTGAAAAACAGGCAAATATGATAATTTCTGAAGATGAAATAGAACCGATTACTCAAACTCCTGTAATAAGTTTGTATGGAAAAAGATTAAAACCAGAAAAAAAGCATTTGGATGAAGTAGATATAGTTTTTGTAGATTTACAAGATGTGGGTTGTAGAGTTTATACCTATATATGGACTTTATACCTTTTAATGGAAGCCTGTGAGGAAAATGGTAAAAAAGTGGTAATATTTGATAGACCTAATCCAATTGGTGCTCAAATTGAGGGTCCTCTTTTAGAACCAAAATATTTTTCTTTTGTGGGAATGGATACATTACCTTTGAGACATGGCTTAACTATAGGAGAAATAGCAAATTTATTTAAAAAAAGAAAATTTAAAAATCTTGATTTAGAAGTTATAAAAATGAAAGGATATAAAAAAAATTTTTTATATCCTGAAATTGGTCGTTCCTGGGTTTTTCCTTCTCCTAATATGCCTACTTGGGAAACAGCCTTAGTTTATCCAGGACAAGTGTTATTAGAGGGAACCAATCTTTCTGAAGGAAGAGGAACTACCAATCCCTTTTTAATTTTTGGTGCTCCCTATTTAGAGCTAAAAAATCTTTTTACTTTATTTAAAAAAATTTTTTCACCAGCAAAAGACGGTTTTATTCTCAGACCTGTTGTTTTTGAGCCAACTTTTGATAAATGGAAAGGAGAAAGATGTTATGGTTTCCAATTTCATATAGTAAATTATCATAAATTTAAACCAGTTAAAACAGCACTTTTAATAATTAAAACAATTAAAGAAAATTTTGAGAGCTTTAAATTTATTGAGGGTCCCTATGAGTTTGAAGAAAGAAAAAAGCCTATAGAGATTCTTATTGGGAATTCACAAATTCTTAAATGGTTAGAAGGAAAGGACGAAATTGACCTTGATTTTTACTTGTATTATAATTTAAAAAATTACAAGGAGGAAATAGAGGGGTGTAAATTTTACTAACTTAATGTATAAAACCAATAATTATAAAAAATTAAAATTTAGGTCTAATAAAGAAAGAATTAATTATTTTTTAAAACTTTTTAATAAAGAAGACAAAGTTTTAGTCCTTATTTGGGCAGATCCTGATGCATTAGCCTGTGCTTTTGCTTTAAAGAGGATTTTACAAAACAGAGTAGAAAGAATAGACATTTCTAATGTAAATGAAATTGTAAGGCTAAATAATCAATTAATGGTTGAGGTTTTGAAAATACCATTGGTTAAATTTTCTTCAGAGCTTCTTGGAATGTATAATAAATTTATTCTTGTTGATTCTCAACCTTCCCATAGAGAAGAATTTAAAAACATAAAATTTACCGCAGTTATAGACCATCATCCTTTTACAGAAGGATGGGAAGCAGAATATGTTGATATTCGTCCAGATTATGGAGCTGTTTCAACTATACTTTTTGAATATTTAAAAACTTTAAAAATAAAACCTTCTGTTTATTTAGCTACAGCTTTAATTTATGGGATAAAAGTAGATACTGATAATTTTTTGAGAAGTGCAAATCTTCACGATGTAATAGCATTTCAAAGATTATATAAATATATGAATAAGTATTTATTAAACAAAATAGAAGGACATCATATAAAAAGGTCTGAACTTAAATATTTTAAGATAGCATTAGATCAAATGAAATTTCAAAAGGGGAAAATTTTTGTATATATAGGTAAGGTATTAAATACAGATATTCTTGTAATAATAGCAGATTTTTTAAGTAGAGTTTATGAAACTTCTTGGGTTTTTGTAGGAGGAGAATTTAAGAAAAACTTAATAATTATAATTAGATGTGATGGATATAAAAAGGATGCAGGCAAATTAGCTAAAAANNTTTTTAAGAGTATAGGATTTTGCTGGTGGGCATAGAGAAAAGGCAAGAGCAGAGATCCCATTTTCTAATCTAAATATAGAAAGTGAAAAATTTGATACCAAAAGTTTAATTAAATTATTTGAAAAATATTTTAAATATAAAGATGAAAGAAAAAAAAGCTAAATATGGCAAGATTTGTAGATCAAGTCAAAATTCATGTAAAAGCTGGAGATGGAGGTCCAGGGTGTATAAGTTTTAGAAGGGAAAAATATGTTCCTAAGGGCGGTCCTGATGGAGGAGATGGAGGAGACGGTGGAGATGTTATTTTAGTTGCAGATCCACAAGTTCATACTCTTTACGATTTTCATCATCAAGTTCATTTTCGTGCAGAAAATGGAAAACCCGGAATGGGTAAAAAAATGAAAGGAAAGGATGGAGAAGATTTAATATTAAGAGTTCCTGTAGGAACAGTAGTTAAAGATTTAGAAACAGGAGAAATACTTGGTGATTTAACAGAACCTGGTCAAACTTTGGTAGTTGCTCGAGGTGGTAAAGGAGGTAGAGGTAATGTTCATTTTGCAACACCAACAAGGCAGGCACCAAGAATTGCAGAACCAGGAACAAAAGGAGAGGAAAGATGGCTTGTTTTAGAATTAAAACTTATCGCTGATGTAGGCTTAGTTGGATTTCCTAATGTAGGGAAATCAACTTTACTTAGTAGAATTTCAGCTGCTAAACCTAAAATAGCCGATTATCCTTTTACAACCCTTGAACCTAATTTAGGAGTCGTGAGACTTTATGATGGAAATACCTTTATTGTAGCAGATATACCAGGATTAATAGAAGGAGCTCATAAAGGAATAGGATTGGGACATGAATTTTTAAGACATATAGAAAGAACAAGAATAATTTTATATATGCTTGATATCTCTAAAGAAAAAGAAGTAATAAAAGATTATGAAATCTTAAAGGAGGAACTAAAACATTTTAATCCAGAACTTTTAAAAAAGGAATATTTAATAGCTTTAAACAAAATAGATCTAATGCCTGATCCTGAAAAAATTAGAAGTATTGTTGAACTTTTTGAAAAAGAAGATCAAAATAAAATATATCCAATTTCAGCTGTTACAGGACAAGGTGTTGTTGAGCTGATTTATGCCTTGTGGAAAAAACTTGAAAAAAATAAAAAAAGAACAAATATAGTTAAATATGGAAAGAAAGGAAAAAATTCAAAAATTACTAGAAATAAAAGTAAAAAAAATAGTTTTAAAAGTAGGAAGTGCTGTAATTACAAAAGAAGATGAAGGGCTTGATTATCAAGTTCTTCATAATTTGTCTTATGAAATTAATAGACTTTGTAAATCAGGCTATAAGGTAGTTTTAGTTTCCTCTGGAGCTATTGCTTGTGGGAGGGCTAAATTAAAATATTATAAGAAACCTATTTCATTAACAGAAAAGCAGGCCTTAGCTGCAGTAGGTCAGGCAGCTTTAATTCAAGCTTATGAAAATATGTTTCAGCAATATGGAATTCAAGTTGCTCAGATTTTATTGACTAATGAAGATTTGTCTCAAAGAGAAAGATATTTAAATGCTAAAAAAACTTTAGAAACACTTCTAAATTGGAAGATTATTCCTATTGTAAATGAAAATGATACAGTTACTACAGAAGGGATAAGATTTAGTGACAATGATATTTTATCGGCATTAGTAGCAGGAACTATAGAAGCTGATATTTTAATAGTTTTATCTGATGTAGATTCACTTTATAAAGAGGATCCAAGAATTAATCCTCAAGCTGAAAGAATTAGTGAGGTTGAAGAAATAACTCCAGAAATAATGAATATGGCGGGAAAGAATCCAGGAAGATTAGGAAGAGGAGGTATGTATTCNAAGCTTCTTTCTGCTCAAATGGTAAATTCAATGGGGATACCGATGGTTATTCTTCCAGGAAGGATGCCTCTTGTTATAGAAAAATTTTGGAGCGGAGAAGATATTGGGACCATATTTTGGGCAAAAGAAAGAAAACTCAATATGAGAAAACTTTGGATAAAATATTATATAAAACCAGAGGGGAAACTTTATATTGATCAAGGAGCAGAAAAAGCTATCTTAGAAAATGGAAAAAGTTTATTAATTGGAGGAATTGTAAGTGTGGAAGGTAATTTTCCCAAAGGTGCCTGTGTAGAATGTGTTAATCTTAAAGGAAGACCCTTAGCTAAGGGTTTAACCAATTTTTCAGCTCAAGAGCTTATCAATTTGAGAATAAATGAAGCTAAAGTAAATAGAGAAGTTATTCATAGAGATAATCTAGTTATCTTAGAGTAATAATTAGGATAATAATTCTTAAGGGGGTGTTTCTTTTATGTCTGATTTTGTTCATCTTCATCTTCATACAGAATGGAGTCTCCTTGATGGAGCTATAAGAATAGAAGATCTTACCAAAAGACTTATAGAATATGAAATGCCAGGGTGTGCTATAACTGATCATGGAACTTTATATGGAATTATTCATTTTTATACCAAGTTAAAAGAAGTAGGTCTTAAGCCTATTATAGGTTGCGAATTTTATGTAGCTGAAGGGTCTCGTTTACGAAAAAAAGGCAGGGAAAAGAGGAGAAGCCGGGACACATTTAGTTTTGCTTGCTAAAAATAAAGAGGGTTATCAAAACCTTTTAAAATTAGCCTCAATTGCATATTTAGAAGGATTTTACTATAGACCTCGCATAGATAAAGAAGTTCTTAAGCAATATCATCAAGGGCTTATAGCAATGAGTGCCTGTTTAGAAGGAGAAATTCCAAGACTTCTTTTAACAGGAAATTTAAATAAGGCTATAGAAGTAGCCAAATGGTACAAAGAGTTATTTAAGGATGATTTTTATTTAGAACTTCAAAAAAATGATTTACCCGAACAAGACAAAGTTAACGAGGGTATTTTAGAGATAGCTGAAAAATTGAGAATTAAATGTGTTGCTACTGCAGATTGTCATTACTTAGATAAAGAAGATGCTCTTGCTCATGAAGTCCTTTTATGTATTCAAACAGGACATAAACTTTCTGATCCTGATAGATTTAGGTTTAATACAGATAAACTTTATTTTGCAAGTGCTGAAGAAATGAAAGAAAGATTTAAAAATTATCCTTTAGAGGTTATTACTAATTCTATGGAAATTTTTGAAAAAATAGATTTAGAAATCAAAACTGATGAAATTTTATTTCCTAAGGCGAAAATTCCAGAAGGTGAAACTGTAGAAAGTTATTTTATTAAGAAAGCAAGAGAGGGTTTAGAAAGGAAACTTAAAGAACTTAAAGCCAAGGGTCAACTTGCAGAAGATGAAGAAAAATATTGGCAAAGATTAGAATATGAGATAGATACTATAATTGAAAAAGGGTATGCAAGTTATTTTTTAATTGTGGCAGACTTTGTAAATTGGGCAAAATCTCGTGGAATTCCAGTTGGTCCAGGAAGAGGATCTGCTGCAGGTGCACTTACATCATATGCTCTTGGAATTACAAATTTAGATCCTTTGAGATGGGGACTTCTTTTTGAAAGATTCTTAAATAAAGAAAGGCCAAGTCTTCCTGATATAGATGTAGATTTTTGCATGGAAAGAAGAGATGAGGTTATAGAATATGTAGCTAATACTTACGGAAAGGAATATATTGCTAAAATTGCAACCTTCGGGCAACTTAAAGCAAGACAAGTAGTAAGAGATGTCGGGAGGGTACTTGGATTTAAACCTAAGGAAATAGATCCTATAGCAAAAATGATAAGTCCTGGAATAAATGTAACCTTAGAAAAGGAATTACAAAGAGAGGAGTTTAAAGAATTAATTAGAAGATCTGAAAAAATAAAAAAACTTTTTGAACTTGCCAAAAAACTTGAAAGATTACCAAGGCATGTAAGTCAACATGCAGCAGGAGTTATTATAGCAGGAAAACCAATTACAGAAGTTGCGCCTTTAATGAAAGGAGATGAAGGAGAAATTCTTGTTCAATTTGATATGAAAGCTTGTGAAGCTGTAGGACTAATAAAATTTGACTTTTTAGGTTTAAAAACCCTCACCATCATTGATCATACCTTAAAGCTTGTAGAAAGATATGAAGGAATAAAAGTAAATATTGATGATATTCCCTTAGATGATGAAAAAACTTATGAACTTTTAAGGAAAGGAGAAACTGATGGAGTATTTCAATTAGAATCAGACGGAATGAAAGAGTTATTAAGGAGGCTTAAACCTACAGATTTTAACGACCTCATTGCAGTATTAGCTTTATATAGACCGGGCCCCTTAGAAGGAGGATTAGTTGATCAGTATATAGAAACAAAACATGGAAAAAGAAAACCAGAATATTTGCATCCACTTTTAGAGCCCATTTTAAAAGAAACCTATGGAGTAATAGTATATCAGGAACAGGTAATGGAAATAGCAAGAGCATTTGCAGGTTATACTTTGGGAGAGGCAGATTTATTAAGAAGGGCTATAGGTAAAAAAGAAAAAGAACTTATGGAAAATCTAAAAAAAGAATTTATTTCTCGTTCTGTTGAAAGAAATATACCTCTTGAAATAGCTGAAAAGGTATATGATTTAATTGAAAAATTTGCAGATTATGGATTTAATAAAAGTCATTCAGCAGCCTATGCCCTTCTTTCTTATCAAACTGCTTATTTAAAAGCACATTACCCTGTATACTTTATTGCAGGAATCCTTACCTATTCCGCTAACAAAAGCGAAGAAGTTAGCAAATATATAGCTTTAGCAAATGAGATGGGAATAAAAATTTTACCACCAGACATAAATAAAAGTGAAGCAGGATTTACAGTAGAAGGTTCAGCCATTAGAATAGGACTTTATGCTATTAAAAATGTAGGAGAAGAAGCTGTAAATGAAATTTTAAAGAAAAGACCTTATGAGTTCTTTTATAGTATTTTTGTAGTAAAGTGGATACTAAAAAGGTAAATAGAAAAACTATAGAAGCCCTTATTAAAGCAGGTGCTTTTGACAGTTTAGAACCTAATAGAGCTAAACTTATGCACAATCTTCCTTCAGTTCTTTCTATTTCCAACCAAACTAAATTTTCTATTCTTTTTAAACAAGTTTCTTTACTAAGCTTAGATAAAACCTTTAATTTGGAAGAGGTTCCTCCTTGGGATTTAGATGAAACATTAAATTTTGAAAAATCCGCTTTGGGATTTTATCTTACTGATCATCCAATGAGAAGATTTAGAAAATGGATCAACATTTTTTCTTCTTATTATGTGGAAAAAATAAAAGAAATTGAGGAAGGAACAAAAATTATTGTAGCTGGGGTCATTTCAGAAATAAAAGTAAAAAACACCAGAAACGGAGAAAAAATGGCTATTATAAAAATAGAAGATGAAAAATCATCTTTAAAAGCTCTTGTTTTCCCCGATTTGTATAATCAGTATATACACCTTTTAAAAGAAGGAGCAATGCTTTGGTTTAAAGGGGAAGTAGATAAAGAGGAAGAAAACAAGGTTCTTTTAATAGAAGATTTGGCAGAATTAAAAGATTTAAAATTTTTTAAAGATGGGAAATTAAATGTTTTATTTTCTTCTGAAAATTTTAAAGAAGAAAAATTAGAATATTTTAAGAATTTTTTGATAAAAGAAGAAAATTTAGAATCAGGATTACCTATCCAACTTTATTTAAAATATCCAGACTATTTAGTATGTTTTGAAATAAACGGATATAAAATAGATCCCTCTTATGAACATTTATCCTTATTATTGGACACCTTTGAAGAAATTCATTTAAAAGTGATTTTTTCATAAAAATTTTAAAGTTTTTACTTGAAAATTAAATTTCTATAGGCTACAATAAAATTTTAAAAACTCTAAAGGAGGAAGATATGCTTTCCAAAATTCCTTTTGATCTTTCAAAAATTGAAGATGAAGATCTTGACAAACAAATCCTTAGAGTAGCAATTATTGCAGAACTTGATGCCATTAATCTTTATGAACAATTGGCAGCTATGACTGAAGATGAAAATCTAAAAGCTGTTTTTCTTGACATAGCAAGAGAAGAAAAAACTCATGTAGGAGAATTTTTGACTATGCTTCTTATGAAAGATGAAGAACAAGAAGAGGAATTATCAGCTGGAGAAGAAGAAGTAGAAGAAATTTTAGAAGGTGAAGAAGAGGANGAATAAATTTTTAAAATAAATGAATGCTTTATTTATGTAATTTTATTATAATTATTTTTTTCTTCCTTTCTTTTATNATATCTTCTTGTTTTTCAGCTTATAAAAAGACTTTTGAAATTACAGCACAAAAGATAGAGGTTTTTCATAAACCAGAAATTGTCATTGCAAAAGGAGATGTAGTTATAAATAGTAAAGAATTTTTAATTTGGGCTCAAACTGCCAAATATGAAGTTGAAACAGAATATTTAATTTTGGAAAATTTTAAAATTTTTGATTTTCAAAAAAATGCAACTACTGAAGGAAATAAAGGGTTTTTAGATTTAAGGAATGAGGAAATTTGGGCAGATAAAGTCTTTATTTTTTTAAAAAAGGAACAAATAAGAATAAAAGCTATAGATTTTCATAAAAATGCTTTAAATGAATATTTTGCTAAAAAAGCACTTGTTACTACTTGTGAACTTGATTGTGAAAATGAAAAAGAGTTTCCCCCTTGGAGTTTAGAAGTTGACAATTTTTTATTAACACCAGAAGGTATAAGTAGTGGAGAAGCAACCAAATTTAAAATTAAAAATGTTCCTATAGGATATTTTCCTAAAGCTGCCTATATTCCTAAAGTTAATTTGCCTATAACTATTCCCAGAAAAACAGGATTTTTAACTCCAAAATTTTCTCAAGGAAGTAGATTAGGATTTGGAATACAGATACCTTTTTTTTGGGCTTTTACAGATCAAATAGATTTTACTATATCTCCCTTTTATTTTACTAAAAGAGGAATGTTAATGGATATAGAAAACCAATTTAGATTTGAAAAAGAATTTCAAGGACTAATAAAAATTAGATACTTAAAAGATATAGCAAAAGAAGGATATGCTATTGAAGAAAAACCAGAAAAAAATAAATGGTGGGTTGTTGGGAAAATAGATTACGGAATAAAACCTAATTTAGATGCCCATTTAGATTTTGATGTAGTATCAGAGAGAGGATTTTTAGAAGAATTTGATGTAGGAGAGGGGGGTTATACAAATACAAGGGCACAAATTTTAGGAAGATTTAATAGAGATATAGAAGATAAGGCACAGGAATATAGAACTTCAAAATTTTGGATTCAATATTATAGAAATAGTTTATATACAAGACTTGAAAATACTTATTTAGATTATCATGGAGCAATTGATAGTGATACCATTTTACAGCCCCTTTTTAATTTTAATTTTAACTTTTTGCCTACAAGTATTTTAAATATCTTATTTCCTGAAGTATCTTTAAAATATCTTTATACTTACAGAAAAGAAGGATATTATGGAGACAAAATTGATACCAAAGTGGGTATCACTTATCCTTTTAAAATTGGTATGTTTTTTAATTCTGCAAGCTTTAATTATAATTTTAGTTTCTATAACCTAAGAGAAAAAGAGAGTTTTGAAGAAAGTAGTATAAACCGAAATTATTATGAATTTTTGATAAATTCTTATGTTTTGCTTTATAAATATTATGATTTTTTAACTATTTTTGATAAAAATTTAAGATTTTTACATACCCTCAAGCCTTACGTTACTTATTTTTATCGTTCTAAACCAAGTGAAACTAATATTCCTCATTTTGATTATGAAGACTTAATTAGTAATAAAACTCACACCTTAGAATATGGACTTTGGCAATATTTTAGTTTTCCCTCCCATAAAAATTTTTTAATAATCAGAGCCTATCAGCAATATGATTTTGTAAAGGGAGAGCGCTCAGCTACGGCTACCAAACCTGAAGAAAAACCCTTTTCTGACATATACTTACAAGTCCTACTTAATTACAGTCCTTTTATTTATGCAAGATATGATACAGCTTATAATTTTTATGGACTTGGATTAAAAAAACACTCTCTTAGTTTAAGCTTAAGAGATATATATCTTGATTATGTAGATTTAATTTATCAAGAAGATTCTGCATGGAATACAAAACAACTTACCCTTGATTTAAAATCTAAAATTTTAAATCATT
>Ga0065719_102412_pt1 | contig 35987 bp, 30 predicted proteins | sample GBSCel85sediment_FD_59106 | JGI IMG/M metagenome (GOLD analysis project Ga0065719, IMG submission 59106) | Hot spring sediment microbial communities from Great Boiling Spring, Nevada - Cellulolytic enrichment CS 85C v3 (version 3) | ecosystem: Environmental > Aquatic > Thermal springs > Hot... | reverse complement strand
TTTAGCTATAATATGCTCACTTTTTGCAGGAACTTTATAGAAGTCTTGATGTTTATTATCAATTTTATGGGTGCTAGATATATATTTCATTTTCCATTTCTTTAGTTTAGGAATCTCTAAAAACATATATATCACCATATATCCTTATATTAGAGAAATAAAAATATAAGTTCCGAGATATATTAAGATTGAATTGCTATGATATATAGATAGGGCTGCTTAGAGCCAAAAGTTCATCAACATTATTTGGTTCTAGGGAATATGGATCTTTATAACATCCTATCTCAGTTCTAATAAACTTCGATCTACTATCTATATTTATTACTTCTTCAAATCTGGATAGCCTCTCTTTAATGCTAAATAAGTATACCGTTACACGATATAAGTCTTAACATTATATCACCATATCTTGATGATGTATTATTGTCTATTTCAATATCTAAAACAATTCTAGCTTTACCGCCTTTTATCCTATCTCCAATCGTGTATTGTTCGCCATTCTGATATATTTTAATATCTAATATTGATCCACTAGGATATTTTGATATAAATGTTTTTCCTTTCTTAATACCCTGGAGAACACCCTCAACTGAAAAGTTATTGGTATATATCCATGTTGTTGGAGTGGCTAATTCTACCCCATCACCTCCATGGTAATCACTTCCACCAACAGCTGATATTGTTAGGCCTTCGCTAAGTAATTTATGCCACCAAACAACTGCATACATATTCCAGCTTGTTGGTGTTGGACCATTCCATATCTCAATAGAATTAAATCCTCTTAAATCTTTATATCTAAAGTCGCATCCAATACAATTCTCATCAAAGTTGAATGGATGATTTAACGAGACTATGAAGCCCTCTTGAGATATTTCATTAACGAGGTTTTTAAAATCATCAAAGCTTTTTCTTCTAAAGTCAAACCATTTCATACCCCATGTATTTATATGTCCATAATAAGTCGAGATTTCAATTCCAGGTATTACAAGTATTTCTGAACAATTCAATGTCTTAATTTCATATAATTGGCTAATAGTATTATGATCAGTTATAGCGATATAATCCAGACCTAAATTAAGTGCCTTATTAATTACTTCGCATAAAGAGTCTTTGCCATCGCTATGAATAGTATGTATATGTAGATCCCCTTTAACCCATTTACCATTTATACTATGTCTAGACTTCTCTTTACATAAACATCTCTGATTATTTGAGATATCTTCTCGATATCTATATGCTTTGATAACAACTCTATATCTACATCCACTATTAGCAACTTTAGCAAGACCTAGTATTATTGTCCATATACCTGAATTAATCTCTCCTGCTATATATCCAGGAGTTGCCGATGTTTCAATTATATAGATTTTTTGCTTTGATGATCCACTCCAACCCCTAAAAATATTTTGTGGATCAAAGACACCTATATCTATAATGCAACCCTTTTCTTTCTCAAAGCTATATTCAATTTCTATATAGCTATACCCCTTAGGCAAGTTAAAATATATGTATCTATAGTCAGAGAGTTCCTTATCCCTTGGAAATAAAACACCATCGAATTCCTCTATAAAGTATTCCATACTATTTCACCTAAACATATCCGATTTCTCACTATATTAAATATTACTGAAGCTGTTCTTCATGTAATGTGAGTTTTAGGTAGGACATATAGAGCTCATGACTCTTCTCATATTCATTGAAAGTATTAATGTATTGAGTAATACTATGTATAATAAGTTATATGTGAAGTTGCAGTTATATTGAATCTTTAAAGTGATACCATTTATAGGAATATACAGCTTTATCTCGTCTATGTAATTCAAATTTATATTTTTTAAAATATATCTAATGGTATTATCCATAAATTCTCGTGTATCAGAATATCTATGAATATCTCTTAATGTCACTATGATTAAAGTTTTTTTCCTTGTATATAAACATAATTGTTATAGAATTCTTCCCCTTGGATTTTATTTTTACTTTATAGAAAACTTCATTAACTTCCTTTTTTATTTTATTTAAACAAGTATATGATATTTTATAGAGAATATCTACATCATCTGGAGCAAACAATATTAATCCTTTATTGATATACCTATATAAGTGAGTCCTATATCACAATTAATATTTTCATGACCAGAAAAGATAATTTCATTAGGTATGTATATATAGCATATATTTTCACACCTATATATTCCTTTAACAATCTTCAACAATNNTTTTAGCCTCATTTTCACTACCAATCTAAGTTACATGAGTATTATCCAATCTATTTTATATAAATAAAATATANTTNAAATTATTAAATATATTTCATTTTGTTTAAGAGACTAAGTAGTTAAACAACTTATCTAATATGGAAATGAAAATATATTACCAAAATTAATATTTATATAATGTTAAAAGGTGATTAAATGGTTAAACTAGGTAGAATGGAAATACCTAAAAGTGAAGAGGATGTAAAGAGAATTAGTGAAGAGATTGAAAAGAATATGGAAATAAATCAACATGGCCATGGTGATGAAGATGAGTTATCAGATATTGACTCAATAGTTCATCAACTTGGTCATGTCCAAGAACTTCTAATACATATCATACAAAGCATTAAGGAGGTTAGAAACTCTATAGATAACTTGACATCAGTTATTAGAAAGAATTCAAGGGTAATTGCATTGGCTTATATGCTTAATGTTATAAATAATGAAGAAGCTAAAAGAAAAATAGTTGAAATTATTTCAAAGGATCTTAACCTCGATATTAATATAGAACAATAAATATGATATAAATCTGGTTATAGAAGTAATGCTATCATAAAAATAAATAGCGGTATCGTAACTTTCTTAGCAAATACAAATCTATTTTACAATCAAAAGCCTCATCATTTAATGCGTTTTNTTTTCCAAGGAGTTTTAGTGATGAATGTTAAGCTTTGTAAGCCTTGGTAATAATGATTTATAAAACTATAACCTCAAGCTCAAAAGGAATGAAGAGTAATGAGACAGAGACCTCCAGCCATAGGCTAAAACCCTTAGAGAGAAGGGTAATTCTAAACCTCCTTACACTCAGGAACCCTTACAATTTAGTATGAAGAGGTGATTAGAGATCTTCTCCACTCTAGCAAAAGACCTTATCTTGGGATAGAGAGAAGACTAGGTAACAAAAGCTTCTAATCTGATATAGGGTGCTTTTTCAGCTACAATCCATTCTTTTTCTCTAGATGTTCTAATACTTAATGTCTTAGATATTGCATTTATAGTTTTTAAATTCGTTAATGGTATTTTTAGTTCACGTATCTTTATAGCCTCTGATAATTCACCATTTTCAATTATAAAGCTATCTTCAGGAATAATCCTTATATAACCTTTTTCTAAAGATGCCATGGCCATGCCTCCTATATAAAAACCATTTCTCGTTTCACTAATTATTTCCATTTCTTTCCAGTCTCCTGGTTTAAGGACTAAAGTAGTATGGAATGGTATAGGTCTTTGAAATAGACCATAGGCTGACCCAGGTTCTGATCCATGTATTGCGGCAGTGTTTCTAGTGTGATGGAAATCTCTTACGACTCCATCTTCAATTAGAGATCTTCTTTTAGTTGAAACACCCTCATCATCAAAAAACCTTATTGTAGGTGAGTCATAGTCGTGTGGATTATCGTATAGATTAAAATCCTTAGAAGCAATTACACTACCTATAAATCTTGAGTTATATTGGTAATCAGCTTCAAGTAGATGTGAAATCTCGTGAATAAAAGCAGCAGATGTTTCAAACCCAAATACAATATTTGCCTTACCATATTGATAGGGTTTTAATGGACGAGCCTTTGAATATATATTTAATTTATTCATTGTTTCTCTAAATGTAGTATCTATAACTTTAGTAATATAGTCTTTAGACCATGGAATTACAACTCTATAGTTTGTTGCAATAATATTTGTTGAAATGTCTCGAAGTTCTAGTAAACCTATTTCAATTTCGATTAATCTTCTAACCTCTTCTGCAAACTCTTCATTTTCTCTAATGATTTTCTTATTTATAGTCTTCATATCGACTATAACCTCACATTTTATGTTACGTAAAGCCTTTGCTTCATCACATAGATCTTTAATCAATCCAATTATTTCATCTTCTTGAGGCATCTCTTTTCCTATTTCGATATATCCTTTAAAGAGTGTTGCATCAGCAAAACCTTCACATTTTCTATCTGATAAAAAATGTGAGGCTTTTACCTTAATAGTGTTAAGGTCTGTTAAGTTGTTATCCTGTGATGATGTTATAAACCAACATCCATTCTTATTAAATCTATATCCATATACATTAGCATTCAACCTATTAATTTCTAAAGAACCATCTCTATACGCTATCTGTACTAAATGTTCAAAATATCTTACTTTATCAAAATACATTATGACCATAACCCTTTAACTTTTAGCTTCTAAATAGCTACTCTAGCTAAGATATCTTAAGAAGTTTTAAATCTTCAATTGAATGTTACATCTCTTTTTTATAGCCATNGCAAACNATNTCATTGTATGGNAANCTCATTTGGTTTATCTTAATAAAAGCTTCTTTAAGCTTATCAAAGTCTATATCAGGCCTTANGAAAGGTTTTAAATCAATTCCATATTTAACCATAACACATGGTTTTAGAATGCCCTCTGGAGATAGCCTAATTCTATTACAATATCTACAAAAGTATTTATTTCCAAGCCATTTAACAACCTCAACCTTAATACCATTATCAAGTATATATACAGGTCTCATATTAAGCTCTCTATAAACCTTACATACACTTCTTTCCTCCAAATATTTAACAATATTATCAACAGATACATATAGTTTATTAAATATCTCTATATTAAGCATTATAGGCTCTAATTCAATAAATCTTACTCTTGCTTCATATCTTTGTGCAAATTCTATAAAATCTTTGTATTCATTATCATTAATGTCTCTAAGAAGAACAACATTCAATGTTATAGGCTTTAAATTATAGTTGTACGCCGCATCTATCCCATTCAATACATTTTCTAACCCATCTATACCCGTAATTACTCTATACCTTTCTCTATTAAGCGATGGCAAACTAATATTCACTCTCATAAGACCTGCTTCAGAAAGATCTTTAGCAAAGACCTTAAGAAGAAAGCCATTTGTTGTCATTGAAAGATCTTTAGGTTTAACCTCTGCAATTTCTTTCACTATATCAATTATATCTTTTCTAAGAAGAGGCTCACCACCAGTTAATTTAAACTCATCAATGTTTAAAGACCTTGCAATAGATGATATTATTCCTATTTCCTCTGGTGAGAGAACATCATTGTATCTATTATTCCATCCTTCACGGTGACAGTAGAAACAAGTGTAACTACAATCATGTGTTACACTAATTCTTAGATTTTTTCAATGCCCTATTGAATTTATCATACATCATTAATTTTCCCTATATCATAAATAAATTATGTCAGCTGTTATACGCATAACATAAATAATTAGTTGTAGTAGATATTTTAAACTGTTCTATATAAATAAATAATATCATATGCAAAATATTTAGCATAGTAGGTTATAGTAGAAATGGAGAATTGTTTTATATTAATTTTTAGTAAGGATAACAAATATAGTGCAAATATATTGTTAGCTGCTGTTGAGCATAGAGTGAAAAACTTTAATTTCTACTTATTTCAATGGGATTTAAATAAATCATTAATTCAAGACGTAATTAATATTAGCAGAAAATGTAAAAAGATTGTTATAGGTTTTACTTTTATGACTCCTCAAATACTAGTTGTTAGAGACTTGGTTAATTTAATGCGAAAACATATAGAAAACGCTATTTTTATAGCTGGTGGTCCTCATGCCTCTGGTGATCCCCTTGGTACCATAACTAAGCTCGGTTTTGATATAGTAGTATATGGAGAGGGTGAAGAGACTCTCACTGATATGCTCAACGCTATATCAAATAATAATGATTTTAGAGTATGTGGCTCAGCCTATATAGAAGGCGATAAACTTGTTATAAGAAGAAAGACAAAGAGAGTTGATTTAAATCTATATGAGCCTTTTCCATATTGGAGAAATAGATTTAACCCTATAGAGATAATGAGGGGTTGTTCATCTGCTTGCTATTTTTGCCAAGTTTCATATATCTTTGGCTCTCCTAGATATAGGGATGTGGATAATATAGTGCAATACTCTAAATTAATGTTATCTAAAGGACTAAAAGATATGAGATTTATAGCACCAAACTCTCTAGGCTACGGTAGTGTAGATGGTATAAAGCCGAATTTTGATGCATTATCACTACTTTTGCAAAAATTGCACCAGAATATAAGAAGATATGGGGGCAGAATATTTTTTGGTACATTTCCAAGTGAGTTAAGACCAGATTCTATAACAGAGGATATAGTAAAAGAGATGAGAAGGTATGTAGATAATAATAGGGTTATTATAGGTGCACAAAGTGGTTCAGATAAAATTCTTAGGGTTATTCATAGGAACCACAGTGTTGAAGATGTTTTAACGGCTATAGATATATTAAATAAATATGGGTTTTCAGTAGATGTAGATATTATTTTTGGTTTTCCATTCGAAGATGAAGATGATCTAAAAGATACAATATTATTTATCCAAAGAATTGATAGATATAATGCAAGACTCCATATACATACATTTATACCTTTACCTGGCACACCTTATTCAGATTTAGATACAAAGTTTCTTTATGGAGAAGCAAGAAAGTTGGTTATAAAAAATATAGGATTAGGTAAAGCATATGGTGAATGGTGTGAACAAGAAAAAATAGCTAAGTTTGTCATGGAACTTAGAAACAATAGAATAATTTATAGCTTAAAGGATGTTATAAAAAATTCGAAAATATACCCATGTTGAAACATAGGTAAAAACATTAATTTAATTTCATTCCTATAAAGACTTCAATACTAAGTTGGATAAAATTAAAAACTTAAGTTGAATATTGATAATCAAAATGTTATAAAAAACATATTGTATTGAAATCTACAACCTTTACTCAATAACAATAGATCCTGTGGGACATGACGACGCAGCATTTTTCGCTGTCTCCACCATGTTTTCTGGTATCTCCCCAACGCTTTCCTTTTCATTATCAGATTTTCCATAAGGTTCTCTTATTCTAGTTTTGCCAGTAGCTGGATCTAACTCAAATATATCTGGTGCTAATGCCCAACATACTCCACAAGCTATACAAGTCTCTTTGTCAACACGTACTTTAGCCATTTTATACACCAACATAATGATACTAAAAAGGTAGAGGTATATAACTTTTACTTAACTCAATTCAATTTTGCTATCCATAACATCTTATTTATCTACATAATATAATGTGGCTTCCCCCCACCTTAGAAAAACGAAGTTTCTGTAAGCAGAGCCATAGCTATTTCTAAATAATTTGATAGTCTCTGTAGATATCTGTGAATATTTTATTTTTTATCTATCTCTAAAACCCTATAGCCATGCCTACATCTAACTAGCTTTTAGCTCTATGAATATTTATTAATGAGAGATACACGGCTTTCATATTAAGCTATCCAAACACAGATGAAGGGTTAAGGTAAATGAGAGGTTATGAGTTATGTTGAGCCCTTTGCAACTGTTTCAGATTTTATGGTGGTTTATGTGTTTCGATTTCACTTTTCTTTTTAGAAACAGCCTAGGTAATAGGGCCATGCCCCAAGCCTAGGTTGATGCCCTGTAGATGGGGTACTGCACCTTTGTACTCAACAGCCACCCATAAACCCACACAAACACCATGTGAGGTGTAGGCAAGGTAGAAGCCCTAGATACAACAAATAAATACAAACCAATGAGAACAAGCATCTAGAGACAAACAGTAAAACAACTAAGACCTTAAAATTAATAGAATTGTTATTAAATAGCCATCTGAGAAATAATCACTTTACAACCGAAAGCCTCGCCCTTTAGGGCGGGGATGGGCGAAGAGCTTATAAGGGGTCTTGTGTTAGTAGTGTTGGTGGTGTTAGTAGTGGTTAAGATTAAGTGTCCGCGGTGTGGTCACGTCTGGGACTACAAGGGTAGGTTAGTTCTGGCTACATGTCCGAGCTGTGGCAAGAAGGTTAGAGTAGAAGAGCACAGGGTTGAGTAGCTGTGTCCACGGGCGGTGAGGGAGCGCTGACCCTGACCATTAAGATGCGGGTCAGCCCCGAGCCCAAGGCGTATCAAGAGCTACTAGACCTTATGAAGAGGTATAGGGATGCACTAAACTACTCTGTGAGGGTCATTATTGAGAGCAGAGCTCTAACACTAGGCAAAGCACATAAGTTACTGTACAATACGCTAAAAGAGAGGTTTGATCTACCCTCTAGAGTTGCTCAGGACTGCTACAGAGAGGCGATTGCAATTGCTAAGTCTTGGCTGAGCAACCCGAACAGGGGTAGGGTACCCACAGCTAAGGCGCCGAGGACCTGGCTAATGCACAGATGTAGCTACAGGGTTAGAGGTAACTATGTAGAGTTGCTCGACGGGCTGAAGATGAGGATTATTGGCTGGGACAGGAGGTACGATAGCTACCCCAGCGGGGACGCTAGGCTAATTCTCAAAGATGGAAAGTTTGTACTTGAAATCTCTAAGCGTGTCCCTAGAGCAGCTAAGTATAATCCTAGAGGGGTTCTAGCTGTGGACATCAATGAGAAGCATATTGCGGTAGGTAATAGTGTTTTTGAGTACAGGTTTGAAACAGCTATTGGGAAAGCTCTTCGCTACAGGTGTCTAGCTGAGAGTCTGCAGAAAAAGTACTCTTCCACAAGGTACATGGCTTGGCTCAGGAGGAGAGGTATTAGGAAGAGGATTAGGTACTTCCACAGGAAGGCTAGAAGCATAGTTGAGGACTGGGCTAAGAAGACATCGCACAAAATCGCAGTGCTCGCTAAACAATACCAGTACGCAGTTGCCAGAGAGGACCTGACGGGTCTTGTAGAGAGCCTGAGAAAGCTTCCGAAAGACTACAGGGTAGCACTATTAATACTCAGCTATAGGAGGCTGGAGCTCTGGATAGACTGGCAAGCGGAGAAGCACGGCGTACCACTAATCGCTGTAGAGCCCCGAGGGAACATCAACCACGTGCCCGAGGTGCAGTGCTAGAATGAGGGAGAACGGCTACAGAGTACTCAAATGCACGAAGTGTGGCTTCGAAGCCGACAGGGACACGGTAGCAGTACTAAACATCGAGAAGAAAGCCCTCTACAAGATGGGGGTGGCTTCTGACCCTGCCTAACTGCCTCGCAGATGACAGATGTAAACCCGAATAGATGCGGGGAACCGATGAACCCCCTAAAGGGAACCCTCGCCCTTTAGGGCGGGGAGGAGGTCAGTTTTGTATTAGTACACTAAAGATAATATATAACTAAATATTTTTGTATTTTTATTTGTTCTTCTTATTATATTTTATAATCTTTCAATAACCTTTATGTGTACATCACCTAGATTAATCTTAGCCCTTGAAGAGGTTCTAAACCAGGGTATTTTTATTGGAATTAATGCGATGAGTACNACTACTCCTTGAAGTATCCAATTTATAGGTTCTAGAAATGCTATAATGTCAAAGTATCTCATATTTATTAAAAGATATAGTGGTGCCATAGAGATTGATATAAGTTCAACTTTTGCAAGAAGTAGTGTTATATATGGTACGTCTATAAATATAGATGAAATTATAGTTATTGTTGATATAAATGGTGCGATTAACGCTATGGGTTGTAGATATGTTATAGCAAATGCTATTAAAGTTTTCTTTTTAATTCTATGTCTATGTTTAGTAATAATATCCTTAAAACATTCAAGTGTTCCTCTATACCATCTTATTCTCTGCTTAACATAGCTTGTAATAGTTGATGGTGCCCCCTCAAATATTATGCTATCTAAAAGAGCTATATTTCTATTTGTGGAGATAGCTAATATTGCAAGATATGCATCTTCAGCCAAAACTTCAGGTAGTCCCCCAATTTCATCTAAAAATTTCTTAGAGAGTGCTAACCCCTCACCACTAACAAGAGGAATCCTTGTAAATTTTATAAGTCCTGGTAAACCAACATTATACCATAGAAGTGTATCAATATAGGAAAGCCTTCCAATTACATTACTACTTATTCTATAGACCTTAGTACCAACAATGCTATATCCATAATTTAATATTAAATATGAGACTTTATATAGATACAGCTCATCTATTACCTTATCACCAGCATCAAATATAACAACTATATCTGTACCTTCAATTAGGTTGTTAACTATGTTATTAATAGAATGTGCTTTACCTTTTCTCTCCGAGGTATTTACAACTAATTTAAAATTTATATTAGCATTTAATAGAATGTTTGAAAGTTCCGATACGTATCTATATGTCTCTTCATCATCTTTCTCTAATATTATCAGAACATGAATTTTTTCATGAGGGTATTTCTGTTTAACTATACTGGTAAATGTTTCTTCAATAGAATTTTTATCCTCTTTATAAAACGGTAAAATAACTAGTATTGTTGGAGGATCATAGAGATCTCTATCATTATTTTTAGAAGAGTTAATATTTATCCACACAACTTTTTTAAGATCCTTTAGAATACTATATAGAGAAGGTATCCCATAAAGAAATGAAAATATGATTATAGATGTAGAAATTCCCCAAATAAATTGAAACATTATTAACTACACCTCATAACAGTCTTTTTATAGAACTAGCATAAAAATTTTAATAGCTAACAACTACATAGCTATACTCTAGATGATGTTTAGTTCAATGAAATAATTATTTCTATTATATTAAAAACTATAATCTTATAAAAACCATAGAATTCAATAGAGTTTATATTATCTTTTATGAAGAATGGAAAAGTCGTGAAAATCACTAAAGGTATAATGTTTTTGTATTCCTTTAGCTGTCAGTTTTTCTAAATACTTACAAATGCTTTTAATTCCATCAGCTTGATTCTGTCAAGACCAAAACTACATCCCATTCGTGTTTATATTACTTCACTACAAGGTATATCATTAGACACAACACAATACTTACAAATATTCTAAGAGATTTAAACTTATTTACAAATTTACAACCATTTGCGACTTTTGTTTTAGATACTTTTAATTATTACTACATCACAGATTAAAAATTGGAATTTATGATAGGATAGTAGTATAGCTTATAATTTGATATATTATTTCTTAATTTTAGGAACAAATTAAGTGATTAAGTGAAATATAATGTCTACTCAAATCTTTAAACCAAAGATTGAAGATACTAGGTGGAGAAATGAGTATGAAAAACAATTGATAAAAATGTGGGAAGAGGAGGGTCTATTTAAATTTAACTACAACTCTAACAATCCTATACTTATAATTGATACGCCACCCCCATATATTTCAGGAAAACCTCATGTTGGTCAAGTTGCACACTATGTTCAAATAGATATGATTGCACGAGCCTATAGAATGCTAGGTTATAATGTTCTGGTACCGTTTTATGCTGATAGAAATGGTTTACCTGTGGAGATATTTGTAGAAAGGATGTATGGTATAAATCCACATGAAGTTGCAGAAACTATTGATGGAAGAGAAAAATTTCTTGAGCTTTGTAAAAAACATCTTGATGAAGTCGAAAAAGAATTCATCAATATATGGAGAAGACTTGGCTGTATATTTGAGTATTGGCGTGAAGGTACAGATAGTGAAGAATATAGAAAAATTACACAGAGCACCTTTATAGAGATGTGGAAGAAAGGATATGTATATGAGGCTGAAAGACCTGTTATATGGTGTCCCCGCTGTAAAACATCGTTAGCTGAAGCCGAAATTGAGTATAAAAATGAGATGGCCGAGCTTTACTATATAAACTTTCAATTATCTGATGGTGGAAACCTTACAATAGCTACAACAAGACCAGAACTTCTTGGTGCTTGTTTAGCTATAGCATATAACCCTACTGATGACAGATATAAATATTTAAAGAATAAAAAAGCAATTGTGCCAATCTATAACTATATAGTTGATATTATAGAACATAAATCTGTTGATCCATCATTTGGCACAGGATTAATGATGATATGCAGCTATGGTGATCAATCTGATGTAAGAATCATCAGAGAGTTAGGTTTAAAGCCAAGATTAATAATAAAGGAGGATGGTTCTTTAAATGATGGTGTAAATATCCTAGTTAATCTTAAGGTAATAGAGGCAAGAAGACTTATTGTTGAAATTCTAAAAAACAAAGGTTTTTTAGTGAAGATTGATAAGATTGATAGAAACGTACCTGTTTGTTGGCGTTGTGGAACACCTATAGAATTTATACACACACATGAGTTCTTTTTAAAACAACTGGATTATAAGGATGTACTTAAGGAAATAACTAAAGATGCTAAGTTTCTACCTGAAGAACATAGAAGAAAGTTACTGGATTGGATAGATTCTATAACCATGGACTGGCCTATATCTAAGACAAGATATTACGCAACTGAAATTCCTGTGTGGAGGTGTAAATCTTGTGGTTCAATTTTAGTGCCAAATGAAAAGAGATACTATAGACCATGGAAAGAACTGCCACCATGGCATTCCTGTCCTATCTGTGGAGCATCAAGAGACTACATAGTGGGGGAAACTAAGGTTTTCGATACATGGTTCGACTCCTCAATATCTATCATCTATGCTGCAGGTATATCAAAATATCCACATATATTTGAGCAATACATTAATAATAAAGCAAAGGCTTTAAGACCTCAAGGCTACGATATTATTAGAACATGGCTATATTATACATTATTAAGGGTTTATCAATTACTTGGAAGATGTGCATTTGATTACATTAGAATAAGTGGTATGGGGTTAGATGAAAAAGGTGAAGCTATGCACAAAAGTAAAGGAAATGTAGTATACCCAGAACCATATATAGAGAAATATGGCGCTGATGCATTTAGATTTTGGTCTGCTGCTGCAGCTAAGCTTGGAAGCGATTATAGATTCTCTGAACAACTTTTAAAAACAAGGTGCATTATTTATAACAAAGCTTCTTAACATCGCACGCTTCATTTCAGCCATACCATATATTGAAAAAGTTGATGATCTCTATCCACTTGACGTTGCAATTTTAAGTAGAATGAATAACGTTATAGATGTTGTTAAGAAAGGTTATGAAGATATGGATCTCTATATACCTATACATACGCTTTACCATTTTATATGGGATGAGATCGCTGATCATTATATTGAATTAGTTAAGCCACGAATATATAACTTAGATGGAGTGTTTAATGAAAAAGAGCAGGTTAGTGCATGGTTTACACTCCATATGCTGCTAAAGAATATACTTTTACTTTTAGCACCTATACTTCCATTTATAACTGATTACATATGGAGAAAAATGTATAGTAAAAGATCAATTCATTTTGAAACATTACCTAAACCAATTAATATACCAAAGACTGAACTAGAAAACAATCTAATAAAACTATATAGATTAAATAGTTTAATATGGAAATATAAAAAGAGCATAAATGCTAAACTTACCCAACCCTTAGAAATGGTGCTTTATGTACCTAAGGAGTTAGAGATATTTGTCAAAGATATTAAGTATCTTCATAAAGTTAAAGAAATAAGGTTTGGTAGACCTGAAACATCTAGCTATATTGAACTAGGTGATGATATCTATCTATCATCATTTTCATAATAGATGATTTTCATGAGACTACAAGCATCAGTTAGCATTGCTTTTAAAAATACTTATGAATTTACTAAAGTATTAAAGAGATTAATTCAATGTGGAATTAAAAATATTAAAGCTGATAGCATTAATAATTATATTCATTTTGAACTAGAGAATATAAATATTAAGAATATAAATATTATATTTGAATGTTTAAATGAGTTCAAAGAAATTTTTCTAATAGCAGATTTAAAGGCATACATGAATATTCCTAATAGTAAATTAGATGATATGATAAAAACATTAAATATAAGAAAAATGCCTTTGCTATATCCCTATAGAATTATTGCTGTAATAAATTATAACAACTATCTACTAGCTATACAAAAAACATCAAATAGAAATGTTTATCTTATTAGATGTATAGGAGGAAAGAATGTTGATGTAGTTCTTCCTCCTTCATCTCTTTTATTTATTGGTCCTATAGATACAGTAAGAAATGAAATTAGTAGATGTACAGATATTTTAAATAGTATATTGAATAATATTGGAAAGAATCCATAACGATTTGTAAACAATATAGTTGTATTGTAACATATTAAAATAATATTTATATAGAGGTTAAAACATAGGATTATTCTAAGCTTCTAATACAATAGAAATGGTTGTTTCTTAATTAAATTAGCTTAATAGCTACTAAATAGATTTACATTTGTGGTTCAGAACTATGGTTACAGTAACTCCAAATTTGTTATATAAACATATTAGTTCATCACCTATTGTTAGAAAGGTTCATCAAATACTTGAAGACGATTATGAGGTTATTGGATTACTAAAAATGAGCAATATTATGGCAGTCTCACGACTGAGATATAATGATCATGGCATTATACATGCTAGAATAGTTGCTGGTGTATCGCTAGAACTTATCGATATACTCTATAGTACTGGAGTGGATATGACATGTATAAGGGATGGTGTAGCTAAAAATGTTGATGAGGTAAAGATTATTGTGTTGCTGTCTTCGTATTTTCATGACATTGGAAATGCCGTACATAGAGTAAACCATGAATTACTAGGAGTGTTAATATCAAAGGATATTATAGATAGAATATTAAGCAAAGTAGGTTTTAATAAAGAGAAGATAATAGACTTTCGCCAAGAGATACTTCACAATATCTATGCATCTGATTATAATATTCAATGTCTCTCAGTAGAATGTGGTGTTGTAAAAGTTAGTGATGGTCTTGATATGGCTGAGGGAAGAGCACGCATACCATATAAATTAGGGAAGCTAGATATGCATGCTGTCTCAGCTTTAAGTATAAAAAGAGTTGATATTGAACAAAATCAAAATCGTGAAAGACCTATAAATATAATAGTGTATATGAGTGAAATTGCAGGTTTATTTCAATTAGAAGCTGTTTTACTACCTAAAATTAAGAGTAGCAGTCTTGATAATCTATTTAATGTCTATATAAATATCAATGAAAGATTAATAAAGTTTTATCCAAAGGATTAACAAACTTTTACAGATTTAATGTGTATAGCGATTCAAACCCAACTACATCTAGTACATCCTTTGTCGCTACCTCAACACTATTAATAAGATACTCAAATTTTTCATAATCGTCTAAGGTAAGAGGTTTTTTACGTAGAATGCAAAGCGATGTAGATGAAACAACACATGATCCTATACCTCTTTTTGATAATATTTCTAGTGTAGTTATTAGATCTTTTCGTGAGAAAATCGGCTGTAATGTCTTAGGATGTGTATGGGCAATAAACATTAAGTTAGCTATTATTGGAAATGTTATTGATTCTCGGAACCCTTCTAATACTATCGAATCACCGTTGTCTAGAACCATTATTAAATATTCTCTGTTATAGGATAGATATTTACTTAATATTTTAACTACATTTTTAGCAAGTCTTATTCCTAAGGTTCTATAAATTTCTGGAAGGGTATATCCTTTTCTCTCATTACATTTAAAACTTATCTCTACATCTTCATAATATTCATTATATCCACATCTGATAAAGACTTCTTCACCATATACCACAACTTTATTGATGTTAATATTGTCCTCAGCTAATCCATCTATTCTAAGCATTATTTCTTGTACATCTATTTCATTAATATGTAATTCAACTAAATCCTCTATATGAAAAAGTACTCTTATCCTCTTTACTATGTCTTTAGTATAACTATCATCTATAATCTGATGATAATAGTCTTTTTGCATAGCTCTGTTAACCCAGGGTATACAGATACCTTATATCTTAATTTTATTCCCATAAAAGCTTTATCTTGAATATTTTTGTCTCAATGCATGATTTTAAATAAGCTTAAAATTTTAAAGAGGTATCAAACCATGTTTTTTAGGTGGTGGTCTGATTCTTATCTCTCTTTTAGTCATTAGAAACTCCAATGCTTTTATAAGAATGGATCTGGTTTCACTTGGTTCTATTATTGCATCTATGTAGCCTCTTGAAGCAGCATAATATGGTGTGGTGAGTTTCTCTCTGTATTCCTCTGCAAGTTTTTGAAGCATCTTTTCTTTCTCATATTCATCTTTAATTAGCTGAAGTTCTTTACGCCATATAACTTCAGCTGCTGCTTCAGGACCCATTACAGCGATCTCTGCTGTTGGCCATGAGATCACAAAATCTGCTCCTAGATGTTTAGAACCCATAGCTATATATGCTCCTCCATACGCTTTTCTAACTATTACTGTTAATTTAGGAACTGTGGCCTCGGCATATGCATATAGTATTTTTGCACCATGTCTTATTATACCTCTGTATTCTTGGAAAGTACCTGGTACAAAACCAAGGAACATACAACNAATAGTTATTATTGGTATATTAAAAGCATTACAAAATCTTACAAATCTTGCAATTTTATCTGATGCATCTATATCTAGTGCACCCATATAGTATAGAGGTTGATTTGCAACAATTCCCACGGTATATCCATTTAACCTTGCAAAACCTACTACAGCATTCCTAGCAAAATCTTTCTGAACTTCAAAAAATGTTTCATGGTCTACAACATTTTCAATAATAGAGTGCATATCATAGGGTTTCGAGGGATCTTCAGGAACAACATTATTGAGTATTGGCGTTCTTCGCTCTGGGTCGTCTTTTGTTTCTATTCTTGGTGGAAGTTCTAAGCTATTTAATGGTATGTAAGATAGAATCTTCTTAACAATATTTATTGCTTCTCTCTCATCTCTTGCTACAAAATGTGCTACGCCACTTTTAGATGCATGGATATCAGGTCCTCCTAATTCCATTTCAGTAACCTCTTCCCCAATAGCAGCTTTCACAACCTTAGGACCTGTGATAAACATATATGAGATTTTGTTAACCATTATTATAAAATCCATTAATGCAGGTGAATATACAGCACCACCAGCACAAGGCCCCATTATCACAGCTATTTGGGGTATGGCACCTGAGGCCATAACATTTAAATAAAATATATCACCATAGCCTTTTAATGAATCTACACCTTCTTGAATTCTAGCTCCACCAGAATCATTAAGAAAAACAACAGGTACACCAACAGACATTGCATAGCTTAAAGCTTTTACAATTTTAGCTGCATGCATTTCACCTACAGATCCTCCCATAAATGTAAAATCTTGTGCTATAGCTACTATCGGTCTGTTATCGACCTTACCAAATGCTGTTACAACACCATCACCATAAACCTTTTTTTTCACTCATACCAAACTCTATAGCTCTATGTGTTACAAACATATCAATTTCCGTATAGATCCCGCCATCAAATAACAATTCTAGCCTCTCTCTCGCTGTAAGCTTACCTGCACTATGTTGACGATTTATAGCATCGATACCACCACCAAGTTTCGCCACATCAATTCTTTTCCTAAGCATCTCAATCTCTTTTCTTTCTATTTTTTCTTCAAACATAATATATTCATCTCATAAAATTAACTTTATCACATTTAATTATCTTCACATTGAGATAATAACCAGCATCTAGTATACCTTAGCTACATTCCTCAGCTAAATAAGAGTTGCGTTACTTATTAACCCTATATTAAGTATTCAATTAGAACCAATCATATATAATTATAAATAATAAATATAGAAACAAAACTCTTATCTAGCCCTTAATTTATTACATATATCAAATGGAAGAATACTTTTAATCTGTATCCTAGTTAATGGTGTGAAATGTGGCTGTAAATAGGATAATAGTTGAAGTAAATAATAAAAAGTATGAAATAGAAATAGTTGATTACCATGAAGACAGCTTTAGGGTAAGAATAGGCTCAAAAGAATATATAGTACATATAGTTAAAAACCAAAGAGATACTTCTACAAAAACCTTAGAAAACAATATTATTTCAGAACCTAGCAAAAGTATAGAACAGCAACAATATATAAAAGAGCTACAAATACCTAAAGAAAACATTATTACATCTGAAATTCCTGGACGTATCGTGAAAATACTTGTTAATGAAGGCGATTCTATAAAGGAGGGTGATACCATTGCTATAATAGAATCTATGAAAATGGAGATAGAAGTTAAAAGTCCAAGAAATGGAATTGTGAAAAAAATTTTAACTAAAAATGGCTCTTATATTGATGTGGGTGAGCCTATTGTATTGCTCAGCTGATTTATACTATAATTACAGCTTACTTTTTCTTCTCTTCCTTTTTAACTTCCTTCTTAGCTTCTTTCTTTTCCTCCTTCTTCTTTGACATATTACTACACCAAAATTATCAGTAGTTTACAATCAACAATAAAATTCTTTGTTCTATTGACTAACAATACATATTGATATTTAGAAAGATAATTATAGTTCATCTATACTAAACTACATATAAATAAAACAGAACAGCCATATTAATATTTTCTAATATATTCAAACATTCTCTACATATATACACTGTTGACAAACCTATAATCTCTACATTATTAACATCCATTAGTAATATTATAGATTTGATCTTTTCAACATCATCTACAAATAGATCAACCATATATAATTTTTTATCTCTATGAATACATTCTCTTGGAATTAGCATATATTTATATCTTTTTTTCTACTATATGAATAATACCATAGAATCTTTGCTATATCTTCGGTTATATTTCTATTCATTAACGGAAAGCATATCTCCGTTCCAAGTTCTTGTGCTAACGAAGTTGCTATAGATATTCCTTCTTCAGATAGGCTAAATACGAAATCTATATCTAAATCTAGCTTTCTTAACTTATCTTCAATAACTAGCGCGAATAACTCTATAAATCCAGTATTTCTAACTAAGTTATAATAGTTATTGCTATTACTTTTCACTACATCGTTTAAAGTATTTTCAATGATTTTTAACTTAGATAATTTCTCTAAAATCTCATTTGCTACCTCATCACTTGGAACACCAATGAAGTTTACATATTTCCATAGACTTTGAAAAGGAATATTTAACATTTCTTCTAAATCCCTTAAGCTATAGAAGAAGTTTAGAGCTCTAAGTATTTTTAGAATTCTTATTTTCTCGCTTTTCTAGTGATTCTATCACTAGGCATTCAGTATTTACCCAGTAAATTGTACATAGTATAAACCATAAATAAAAATTAAGTTTTCATTTAAATTTTCATTACGTACAAACTTTTTATTTTAAATGCTCAAATAACCATTTAAGATCTGGGACTTTGTTTCTCTTTATATTTTCTTCGCATATTGCATGTGCAATTAAAGGTAAGGCTATTGTAGCGTCAACATATACTACTCTTTTTCTTGCTTTAGGTGAAACCTTACCCCAACTTACAGCTTCTTCTAATGTAGCTCCTGATAATCCTCCCCACTGTGGTGCGTCCATTGTTATTTGAACTACATATTCTAGTGGTTTGTAGTAATCTTTTAAACCTTCCTTCTCTCCTAATAATGTTTGTGCTACGGTAATAAGGTTTATATAGTCTTTTGGAACACCTCCACCAATATATATTGCTGCCATTTTTGGTGCTTTTCTACCTATTTCAATAAGCTGGTCAAAATCTTTAACCATATCTAGTATTACTCCATGGCCAGATTCTCTTAAGGCCAATACTGCAGCAATACCGTAGCCGCTATCAACTAAAGCTGGTGAAAATATAGGCACATTCACTCTATAAGCTGCTGATACAATACTGTCTATATTCTTTGAATTCAAGTATTTGCCAAACAGATGTAGAAATTCCGCCGTGGAATATACAGCTCCTCTGGGAAGGGTATATATAAAGTTTTTAATTAAGTTTTCCATCTCTCTATATGCTGTTTCACTAGCAAACACATCATAAAATCTATCAATTTTATACTTCAGTAATTCACTATCATCAACATATGGGCTTCCCTTATAATAGTTAAAGCCCATAGCCTCATATATATCCTCTGAAATATTAGCACCCGTAGACACAAGAACATCTATGAATCTATTTTCAATAAACCACTTAATAATTTTCCACATACCAGCTGTACTCATAGAGCCGGCAAGACCCATAAATATAACTACATCTGGATCTGTTATCATATTAACAATGATGTTATAGACTTCTCCTAGTGCACGTCCTTGGTAAGCTGTATTAGACATTGCTTTTAGAAGTTCACTTAAATTTCTTTTTTTAACTTCTATTGTAAGTAGCTTCTCTATAAAATAAGGATTTATAGAGTTTTTGTCTTCCATTTCTAGCACTAGAATTGCTCTTTTATAATATTAGTTAAAAGTTTATATAATCATCTAATCTCTATGATATTGGTGGCATAAGTGCCTGATATAGTTTTTATGTTTGAGATTCATCAACCTTATAGATTAAGAGAGGATATGATATTCCATATAATTAGAAACTCTTTTAAATCTCTAAATGGCAAGTTGCTATNTAATGCTCTTTTTGATGAGGATTTAAATAAAGCTATATTTAATAGGGTTGCTTCAAAATGTTATATTCCATCAACAAAAATTCTAATTGATGTAAATAAAGAACTTAAGAAATATGGTAAACTTTTTAAATTTTCTTTCAGCATAAGTGGAATTTTTATAGAGCAAGCATTAAAGTGGAATAAAAAGGTTATAGATATAATAGCTGAAGCTGTTTCTGAAGGTATTGTAGAACTCGTTGATCAAACGTATTATCATAGTCTCGCGTCTCTTTTTCCAGAATACGATGAATTTATAGAGCAAATTACTATGCATAAAGATCTACTCCATAACATATTTGGTATAGAGCCTATTGTAGCTGAAAATACTGAGTTTATATACAATAACAATATTGCACATCTTCTTAGTAAGCTTGGCTATAGAGTTATTTTAACTGAAGGAGTTGATAAGGTTTTGCATTGGAGAAGCCCAAACTATGTATATAAAGCATGGGGTTGCGATATAAGGCTTCTACTTAGAAACTATAGACTTAGCGATGATATAGGTTTTAGATTCTCAGATAGAAAATGGGATCAATATCCACTTACAGCTAGTAAATATGCTTCATGGCTTTCTCAAACCCATGGTGATGTAATATTTATAGCTATAGACTATGAGACTTTTGGAGAACATCATAGCATTGACACAGGAATACATGAGTTTCTAAAGTGGCTTCCAATAGAAATTTCAAAATATCAACACATAGAAACAGAGTTTCCATCTATAGCAGCATTTAAATATCCTGCTAGAGATGTCTATGATGTTCCACCTTGGAACACAATAAGCTGGGCAGATGAAAGAGACTTATCTGCTTGGCTAGGTAATGAAATTCAGAGAACAGTATTTGAATTCTATGTGTTTTTAGAACCATATGTTAAAGCTATTGGTGATGAATATCTAAAGGTTTGGAGAATACTTGGATCTAGTGATCATCTATATTATCTTGCAATGAAAAGTGGTGCTGCAGGTGAAGTCCATGCATATTTTACTCCATATAGAGATATATTTACAGCATTAAGAGTCTATACCGAGGCTTTAGCGGCTCTTGCTACATCAATATCAAATAAAATAATTGAGAATCCCTACAAATATGCATATAAAATTACTCTACCTTCTATTTATTCATTTAAATTCTATTTAATGCCAGGAAAACCACTTAATATAAAGGCACACAGCCTTCCAGAACTTATAACAATAGTTAGAAAAGTCCCAATAGAATCATTAATATTTCATCTTCGTAGAGGTGACCTTGCTAATTGGATAAAAACATTCTTTATGTTAGACGATGTTGCACAACAACTAGATGAGTTAGCAAAAAACATTGATATTATTAAAGATTTTGAGAAGCTGAGAGAAACCGTGGTCTCAATACTACACAAAAGTTAAATACACGGTAATAACAACGATACAAAATATATAAATACATGCTATATAGCTAAACTGTTTTTATTTAACTAAAAATAATACTATTTAAATAGATGTGATATAAATGAGTATAGCGATAATGCCAGATTCAATGGCATATATCTATGGTGATGATGTTCTCATTGATGTTTATATATATAACGTATATAACTGTAATAACATAACTGTAGAATTCAAAGCTAAGATATTAAATAAACAAGGCATAGATGTCGATGTTTATAGAGAAAGAAAAGATGTTAAAATCATTAACAATTCTATAGCACATACATCATTTGAATTCTCAATACCTAGCAAACCATATGGTAATTCAAAAATTATTATAACATCCAAAGCTGAGTTCTGTAATAATGTAACTGAGGATACATTACAAGCAGAATTGTTTGAAAGTATCTCAAAACCCGTAGAGACGATAATTGTGTGGCATCATCATCAACCACCAAACTATCTTCCAAATGGAAAATACTTTAGTGATTATCCATTTAGATGGGTTTGGTATAATCTTTTTGAACCATATACTACAGGAGGACCTTACCATGTTCATGCAAAGACATATAAACTGTTTCCAGACGTTAAAACTGTTGTACATTTATCACCAAGTCTATTATATCAATGGAAAAATGCCATAGAAAATGGATATGTAACTGAAGATGGCACAACTATATCTAAAGATGATATAAAGATAAAGCTTTTAAAGGAGACCTTGGATATGTATAGAGAGCTTGCATCAACGAACAATATAGAGATTCTTACATCAGTCTATGCCCATACTATTTTAGGTTATCTATTAAATAGATTTGGTATGGAGGATATAATTCGAGAAGAACTTGATTTAGGTATGAGATTAACTCAAGAAATTATGGGAGTTACTGCTAAAGGTGTTTGGACACCTGAAATGGCCTGGAATGACCAGCTTATAAAAATATATAGCGATAGTGGCATAGAATATACAATTCTATGTGGTAAAAGCCACTTTTCAAGAGCTATTGGAGATAAAGAGACTATTTATGAACCTTATGAAGCTGTATACAACGGTTCTAAGCTAAAAATTTTGTTTAGAGATCAAGAAATAAGTGATATAATAGGCTTTAATAATAATTTCCCTTCTGAATCTCAAGCTGTAAAAGGAGCTCAGTACGTTGTATCAAAAATTCTTGAGAGAAAAGGAGTAGTTGTGATAGCTCTTGATGGAGAAAACTGGATGATATTTTCTAAATATCCTAGAAACACATATCCATTCTTTTATACAATGTATAAATACTTAAATGCTCTTCAAAAGAAAGGATTTATAAAAACATCTACAGCAAGCGAAGTTCTTAGGAAATATAATCAATTCAGAAAACTTCTATATATACCAACTACCTCATGGCTAAACAGCTTCTATAAATGGGATGGTGAAATTCCAGATCAAAAAGCTCTATGGTACGAGGTTTCTAAAGCATATGATATTATCAGAGTTTATAAAATGATTATAAGAAATGATATTAATTTAAAAAATGCTTTATGGTCTTTTTACCATGTACTTGATAGCGATTATTGGTGGACTGAGTTTTGGAATCCAAGAGCAATAAAAACATGGCTTACAGAGGTTTACACTTCGTTATCCAAAACAAAAATATTATACTAATCCATTTTAACTTTATATACTTGCAGTTTTCTAATCTCTTCACAATCCTACCATCATACTAGATAAAGAAACATATGGTATTATTGTATTCTGTATGTTTTTGGTTTAATTAGCTATATTTCTTATTTATATGAAGACCATATTCTCTATATGTGCATTAGAGGGGATTTCTTTATGAGACCATACCTTTGTATTTATAAGAACAACATTATCTCCAATTATTGTATCATCACCTATAACACTATTTATTATTTTAACATTCCTATTAATTCTAACATGTCTTCCTACTATACTGTCTATTATAGAGGTTTTACCACCTATTCTACATCTATCCATAATAACACTTCGGTTAATCGATACTTCGTTCTCTATAATTGTATAGTTGTCTATTACAGCATTTGATAAAGTAACATCTTTTCCTATCTTTACATGCCTACCTATAAGAATTTCACCATCGGTTTTTATATCTCCNTTAAGAATTTTTGATAGTATTTCTTGATGCAATATGTTTGACTCTTTGCTCTTTCCTTGAACCTTAACATTATAAACTAACGGTTTTGCTTCAAGTTCTTCTGGCGACATATATCTAAGCAGATAGAATACTGCCTCAAGATATCTCTCTGGTGTTCCAATATCAAACCAATATCCTTTTATTTCATAACCATATATATTTCCAAACATCTGAATAGCCAATGGAATTATATGCTGTCCAAAATCCATCATATTTCTTTGTCTCATATAGCTAACTATATCACTGTTTAAAAAATCCCTAAAACTAGCAGAAAGTATATATATACCAGTATTGATGAGATTGCTTGGAGCTTCTTTTGGAGACTTAGGTTTTTCAACAAATCTCTTAATCCTTTTCTCAGAATCTATATCAGCTACACCAAAATGTGTCAACTCCTCCTCTTTTTCAAGATATTTTACAGCAACAGTCATGAAAGCATTGTTTTTTGTATGAAACATCCACATATCTAAGAGATTTAAATCAAATAACAAGTCACCTTGAACAATTAATACAGGTTCTTTAATATCATAATAATCCATTATAATTCTAACAGAATCAGCACTACCTACACTTTCTTCATTAGGTTGATACCTTATTCTAACGTTTGGTAAGTCATACTTCAATCTGATCTTGAGACCTTCACCAAAATAATCATATACTTCTTTATAATTTAGATACCCACTTACACCCATGTAGAATTCAGATATTCCTTGCCTAGCCAACTTAACGATTGTGAATTCTATAAGGGGTCTATTAAGAAATCTAACTAATGCTTTTGAAGTCTCGATTGTAAGAGGACGTAACCTGGTACCCAATCCTCCTAATGGAATTATAGTTTTAGTTAACACTAAACCACCATATAATTAAAAGAATACTTTAGCTAATAAATATTCATTTCACATATTTTATAGATGTGATTCAAGAGAATATAGTAATGTAATTAAATAAGGTGATTATTTTAAACATTTATTTGATTGATATTTATCATTTAAATTTCATCAATAACTAAAATAACTTTTCTATGCATTTTCTCTCTATTGAACCACGCAATATCTGTGCAGCTTCTTCAGGAGTGCTGTCATATGTAAAGTTGCCTCCTCCTGTTTCCATGCCTGCTGCATATTTTAATTTCCCTACTGTTCTATAGATACCATATATCTCTATATGCATGTGATAAAATGGATATTTCCCTTTAGTTGGTGCTTGGTGTAATACCATTATATATGGCATCGGCTTTTCAAATATATTTTTAATTCCACATAACACTTTCTTTAATATCTTAGCCATGTCCTCAATCAATTCTGGAGATATTTGAGTTAGCGTTTGAATATGTTGTAGTGGATATATATGTACCTCAAATGGCCAATGTGCATAAAATGGTATGAAAGCTATCCAATATTTTGTTGTTGTAATAATTCTATCTCTATATTTTTTCTCTACATCAATTATATCACAAAACAAACATCGTTTTTTGATAGAATAGTATTTATTTGAATTCACCAACTCTCTTAATACCTTAGTTGGTATAAATGGTAATACATATATTTGTGAATGTGGATGTGTTAATGAAACACCTATTTCTTTACCTTTATTTCTAAAGAAAAGAAAATAAATTGTTTTAGGGTCTTTTACCTCTTCTTCATATTTCTCCTTTACTTTTTCTAAAACCTTATAGATTTCAGATACATTTAGATCGCTTATATCATCAATTTCATGCTTTGGTGTTTCTATAACGACATAGCATTTGCCATACGATGTTGCTGTGGAATAGAATTCATATTTTTTAGGTAGAAGAGGCTCTTCACTTAGCATGGGATATCTATTCTTTAATATCAGTACGTCCCATCCAGATCCTGTCTCAGGTGCACCAGGACAAAATGGGCAAAAGTCATGTGGTTGCCATGGCCTTAACTCTCTAACATTGGATACCATTATCCAGTTCTCCTAATGTAGGATCCCATCTAAGTTCCTGGATTTTTTCATGATTCATACTACATACCTTTTTAGTGTGTTGTTACACCACTATCTATTTTAACAATATATCCACTACTTGCACAGCAATTTAATGCCCTATTAAGTGCTTTTCTTCCTGTTTCAAAGTCTTTTACTAATCCAATGACTGCTCCTCCTAATCCTGCTCCTGATAGCTTTGCACCATATGCTCCTGAGTTAGTTACTTCACTTACTATTCTATCTAGTTCAGGTAGACTTACGTCATATAGTTCACTTAAAAGCTTATGTTGATATAACATTATATTTCCCAGAAGCTTTAAATCCCAGTCATTGCTATTTAAAATATCTTCAACTTTCTCTATATCAATCTCTATTGCATTGCTTATCTCACTAGAATTTATTTTTAATCCTTTCATAATCTTTATAGCTATCATAGTTGATCTATGCATTCTTAATGTGAATAAAATTCTATTTAGAGAAACTCTATCTATGTTTCTAAGATAGGGTTTTAATTCTTCCTCTGATATCTCATCCCATTTTGGTTCCCAAAATCTATAACCNAATTTACTCTTAATAGAGATTGGTAATTCCATTGACATTAATTGTTTAAGTCCCACATCAATTTCTCTCTGTCTATTAGGATGTATATCAGCTGTCGAGTGTCTTATCCCAGAATCAACTACTATAAATAGACCCTTATCAAAACCCAGCTCCTCAACATCGTAAGGAGGTCTTGTATTAATCAATATTACTCCTCCAAAAGCAGAAGCATACTGGTCTAGCCTTCCACATGGTATTCCCATTACTTGATTCTCAGCTTCATATGCTAACTCTGCTATCTCCTTTTTAGAAAGCTTGAGATTGAATTCCATATCTAATGCCTTAATAAAGGCAACTGTAAGAGCGGCACTACTACCTAGACCTGAAGCTATAGGTACATCGCTATCGATATAAATATTAAAACTTGATATACCATATCCATGCTTTTTTAGAGCAATAACAGCAGCCCTTAAATAGTTGCCAAACCATTTACCTGTAACAAGCCCAATGTTATCTATGTTGAATTCATCTTTAAGATTCATATTTTCAGAATAAACTTTACATAGTTCACTGCTACTCTTTCTAATAGCTATATATGTCCTAAGATTTATACCAACAGCTACAACGGGTAATCCTTTATAATCTTGATGCGTATTTAAAAAATCTAGTCGCCCTGGTGCAGAAACTACGTTATTAGGCTCTAGTCCATATATCTCCTCAAATCTTCTAATTACTTTAACAACTTTCTCCATATATCTAACCCTTTAGCTTTAAATAATCATTACTATAGAGTTATATCGTGATAAAATTTTTTAACATTTTATGCTAAATAATTAATACAAACCTCAATGCTTTTCCTTAATATAGTTTATCAAAGAGAGTACTATATAAATGGCCTCCTCAGTGCGTATGCTTTCTACTCCTTGTCTAGGTACAAAATTCACTATATAGTGACAGTATTCATTTATGTTAAAGCCTTCATTTAAAGCAATTTCATCTATATCAAGCCTAGGTCCTCCAAATAAAACCAATATTTTATCTACCCTCATAAAAATTTGTTTCAGTTCATTTTCTATCCTATAAATCATTGTTCCTTTTTTAGATGCTCCTATAATGGTATAACCATCACTTATAGCATACTGTAGCAATTCTTTAAGAGAATCAAAACTTTTAACAACATATCCCCAGTATATCTCGATATTGTTTTTATCAATTGGTTTTACAATATAATAATTCTTAGTTTCTCCTGTAATTTTTACAGTAATCCTTTTGTTTATAGGCTGTATTAGTCCATAAATAACACCTTTTTTCTCTAAACCTATATCAACAATGCTTTTTACATCATTGCTATATTCTATAACTCCTTCACGGATATCTACATTAAAAACTTTGGGATTTACATGGTGAGGTGTTTTAAGTGGTGGTAGAATCCCTGCATATCTAAGTACAGGATCTCTACTAATAATCTTTTTCTTTAAATATGGAGGTGTTTCTTGATGATTTAAAATCTTTGTAATGATTTCAGCATTTTCGTTACTATTATCTATATAAACCAGTATCTCCTCTACACGAAAAATAGATGCTGCTCGCCCGATATACCCAATTTTTCGTGTTTTCTCTCTTAGATCTGGTGCTTCAGATATAAATGAAGATGGAATTGCAATTGATATAAATGGTTTATTACGTAAAGGATATAATTCACTAACTTGCTCCACATCTATAACCTTAATAGAATATTAAAAATTGTTGTAATAAAAATGCTATTTAATTTATTCTACAAATCTGAAAATACATACAGTATTATTTAGATAATCATTTTGACGATAAAGCTTCTATTATCAATTGACAAAACTCTGGTAAATCATCAGGGACCCTAGCAGTTATTATATTACCATCTCTTACAGCTGGCTCATCTACAAAAATGCCACCAGCATTTATTAAATCATCTTTTACTGCCCTATAACTAGTTACTCTTCTTCCTTTTACAAGACCTGCTGAAATTAGAACNTGNGGCCCATGACATATAGCAGCAATTATTTTTCCTGCCTCATATGCCTTCTTTACAAACTCTAGAACATCTTTATTTATTCTTAAGGAATCAGGTGAAAATCCGCCAGGTATTATTAGAGCATCTATATCATCAGGCTTAACTTCATTAAGGCTTTTAATCACATATCTCTCACCTTCCCCAAATACCTCTAATGGTATCGGTGTACCATATCTTCCAGTAACAGGCTTTCCAGGGACTGCAGGACGTGGATGGAGGCCCGTTTTAATAGGTATAATCATTATATCAGCTCCCTCTTCACTAAGTCTTACAAACGGATATAGAAGTTCTACATCCTCAAACTCATTTGCTACTATTATAGCAACTTTTTTGCCCTTTAGTTTTGTACCAGGACCTGTTCTTCTGACAAGTCCCATACACAAACACCAGAATTATATTTGTAGAAAAGCTATTTTAATTTTTATAACCATATACATATCTCTAATGCTAAACTTCTCTTAGAAATAATATCTTTATATAATTCTCATATAGAGTTTAAAGAACAGCAATAGCTAAGCTCTATCCCAGAAAGTGAGAAAGAATTATGTTAAAAAGTATTAANTTTACTAAAATACACATATGTAGAAGTATATGAGAAGAGATTTCATGATGTTACTGGCAGGATCTGATATATGATGACATTTCCATGGACTGACACTATAAATAAAACATTTTTGGCATGCCTATATATTATAATAATAAGTTATCGTTTCCTTAGATTTATAACTATTTTCTTTCTCAAGATTGATGTATTCATCAGTTGGTTGATCTATCATCATCTTTAAAATCATGAGATCACCTCCTTCATCATTAAATATCTTTTTATATAATTATCTTCAAGAGAGCTTTATTTACCTTTCCTGCCTCTAATATTAGTATATTAAGATTAGAGCTAAATTTATGTATATATGTGTTTCAAGTATTTTATCTAAGCATTAATGTGTATATAATGAGTATTAGAATTATGTTTTTATGTGTTTAAATAGAGAAATGTTAAGGATTTCAAATATATAAGCTAAATTTAATAAACTTTACAATATATTCATAACTTTAGATCTTTAAAAGAATAGCTAAATACTCTAAAATTTCAGAACTGCTTTATTTTATTATTTAGAAGTCCCGCCGGGGGGACTTGAACCCCCGACCACCCGGTATCTAAGCCCACCCCACTACAGCCGGGCGCTCTGCCGCTGAGCTACGGCGGGACTATTGTAGAAAAAGACTATCCAGTTTTATAAACTTTTCTTGGATATTACTGTAAAATAACAGTAAAAAGTAATTTATTCAGAGAAAGATTACGGTAAAAAGTTTATTGAGGTTTAAACTATATGTTATTAGGCAATGAGTGCTTGCGTTGATGCTGAAGCCATGCTTCCATCAACATATTTTGATGAAACTGCTATAACGACTTTAGATCCTATACCTATGTTGCTACCCTTTAATCGAATTGTTAATATAGATTCGTAACCAGGAGATAGAGCTAGCNCACTTACTGTTAGTGTTGAGTTTACATTGTTTACATTTCCAATTTTTGGAGCTATTAGCTCTAGGTTTAGGGTTGATGGCGATAATATAGTTATATTTAGAGATGTTATATCTTTTGTCCCAAGGTTTCTTATAGATAGTGTTAGTATAGCTTCACTACTATTTACCGAGAATATATTTTGAACTACTATAGCTATTTTCTGTTGTTGTTGCATTGAAGTTAGATAACTTGGTATAAATGTATATAGAGCCATTCCTATAGCTACTGTTATTGCTATACCTAATACTAATGCTAAAAGTTCACTCATTGCTTTAGCTATAACTTTTCTTCTATTTCTTTTATTATGGTATATTTTCATTTTGCCCCGTAATAGATATAGCTTTTAAAGTGTATATCATTAAATTATATTTATAGCTATTACTCCAATAGCTAATGCTATACTATCTTTAGGTTCAAATATTGGCAACCCCCTTTTAATAACTGATGATATAAGCTTAAAGCATACTAATGATGTAAAGATTAAAGCTGTGATAGATGGAGCATTAGTTGCTGTGCCTAGAAGATATGTACTTAATGCTGTTATTAATGGTGAGACTGTCTTCCAAATCCATACCATGATAAATACGTTTGCTATTGAAAATATTTCAAAAAATGTTGATAGCTTTCTGATATTACTCTCCATAGTTTTAACTCTATATATGCTTTCATATAATGTTTGAAGAATTTCGTCATTTCCTCCTCCACATTCATGTATTATTCCAAGAAGAAATATTGTATATCGAAATAGAAATGATGTTGGCTGAATAGTAGATATGATTTCTGTTAATGATGCTCCTTGTTTCACTTTATTTAATATAACTTCCAACCTTTTCTGTGTTACCTTATCTAATATATTACTTTGTACAATATGTTCNAGTGATTTTATAATGCTATATCCGCTTCTTCTAAGCTCCACAACATTTTTCAGGACTTCTAATGAATCTCTATCAAGGATTTCCCCCTCTCTTGATATTTTATAGATCTTGTAACTAGCTAATATCCCTCCAATCCATGAAAATATTAATGAGTATCCTTCTATAAATACATATAATACAATAGAAAGAGCAATATATAAAGCTATTGGTATTACAACATATTTTATTGGTATTAAATCTAAGGTTTTTGGTCTAATTGAATAAGCAATTGATATGAGGAAAGGAGTGGCTAGAACAGCAATTACTATTGATAACTGCATATTCAAAACCATTGATGTTGAGACCATAATTAAGGGGAGTATTACATATATCATTAAAGCTATTTGGCTTATTGTTATAGCTATTCGTTCAATATATAACCTTATGCCAAATTCATTTCTTAGGATTTCTTCATCGATTCTAGATTTAAGCCATGTAGAAACATCGCCTCCTTCTCTTACTTTAGATGCATAGCCTAAAAGAATTCTTTTAAGTTTTTCATTAGGTGTGATTTTAGCTCTATAAAGAATTGCATCTATATGCGAAACAAAGTATATCTTTGAATCTCTATCAATCACAGCCATTTCTTTTGCTATAGATGGCAAAATAGGTGTCTTTTTTAGCTTCTCAATTAGAAAACCTATGTTGGTTCCTATACCTTCTATAACTGATAACATTATAAGAAACCATTTTAATTCAATGTCAATCAACTTTTTATGATTATAGACCCCTATGATGGGTTTTAAAATAAGAACTATGAGAAAAACAAGTGACACTAAAGATAATAGAACTATATAACGATGACTCATTACAATACCTATTACTATTGATAGAAATGAAAATAGGGTTAATATTGGTACTAGCCATAGATTTCTTCTTATCCTAAGCAACATTAATGTTACTTAGACTCCTTAAGCTGAATTTTCTGTATATCTCTATCAATTCTCTAGCTGCATTGAAACTCCACATTATAAAAATAGGAACCATAATAACACTTAAAACATATGATATGTATATAATAAGTTTAAGAGGTTCTATGAATAGCTCATTTAAAGAATTGATTTTAACTCTATCTATATTCGATACCATAGCTATAGTTTCAATAAATAAAACAGCTAATGTTATTATAAATCCAAGAATATAGTTGCCATAGATCTTTACATCTATATCACGATCTCTATTTATAGATTTATTATGTATATAATTATTAGACATACTATTCCCTAGATAAATAACAATATATATAGCGTCTCTAACAAATACATCATCCATAACTATGAATTTTTCTAATTCTCAAAAAGAGTTAACCTATACCCACTGTTTCTAGTTTTCATATATTTTGTGTTGTTTGATGTTATAAAGTTTATAAATCTTGAAGTTGATGTAGTGTGTAGTAGATGGGGAGATAAGAGCCTATAAAGCTTTCCTCAAACACTTAAGATGTGAAGTCTCCAAGACAGTTTTAAGCACCGTTTGTCCCTAGATGTTTATTCTCATTAATTTATGTTTATTTGTTGTATCTAGGGACTTCCACCTCGCCCACACTTCACATGGTATCGATGTGGGTTCATGGGTGGCTGTAGAGCTTAACGGCACAAAGCCCCCCATCTACACCTAGCCCACCTAGGCTTAGAGCATAGCTCTCATCACTTAGGCAGACTCTGATAAAATAGATGAAACAAACACTTATAAACCTACCCATAAACATCAACTACGAAACAGCCCCAAGGCATATATAGATCCAAGAAGAAATATAGAGGAAAAGAAATGAGGCAATAACCGTAAAGCAATGAAACCATATAGGAGCTAAACCCCCAAACTTCCTTAACAAAATCCTATTACGACGTCAAAGAATAATTGTAGTGAGTATAGCGAAGCCTTCACTCAATTCTATGCTTGTTGTAAAGTATTTAACTATGTTAATGGCTCTAGTCATTGTATGGCTGTTGTTCATCACATGCAATATTGAATCAGTTTGTTGAGAAGGAGAAGAATGGAACCCGTGACAATCTTATATTGTTTGGCGCCGCGGCCGGGATTTGAACCCGGGTCACGGGCTCGACAGGCCCGCATAATAGCCGGGCTATACTACCGCGGCGCTGTTTTTAATTTTTTTATCACAGGGCTTAAAAGCTTAAATTGAATATTTTCTTATAAAGTTATTTAGTGTTTTGAAAGACGTGATTTATTGGTGTATAGAGTTGAGTAGCAATGTTGTAGTTGTTGCTGATTGGGATATCGATGGTGTTGTTTCAGCTGCTCAGATTGTATATTCACAGGAGGTTGTTGGTAAATATCCTTTAGATGGCAAAAGAAGAGTGTTTTTAATACCTTCAACATCAAAAACATTACCATTTATTTTTAATGAGGTTAGTAGTTTAAATGTTTCTCACTTGGTGTTACTTGATATTGCTTATAGCAGAGATGTGATGTTTTTTCTTAAAAAGATTAAGAGTTTAAATATCTATAGCATATATATAGATCATCACATATCTTCATTTATATATAGTAAAACCATAGAGAGTCTTGTAGATGAGTTCATAGTTGGAAAAATCCCTACAGCTTATTTGGTATATCAATTAATGAATTCTCTAAAAATATCTCTAACATCAAGACTTAAAGCATTTATTGAAGCTGCTAATACTATTGAAGGTGGGAAACAAAAAGCTTTAAATAGAAAATTTATTCAATTAGTTATAGCGGTATCAAAAACTCTTGCCCACTCTAGAAATAGGGAACAGTGGGAAAAACTTATAAGATGGCTTAGTTCACCACTCCCGCAAACCTCAATGCCATTTAATATAAATATAGATAAATTTATAGAACCACAGAAAAATTCAGAAGATTTAAATCTATTTGCAAATGAGCTAGCATTAAGAGCTGAAAAAATCTTTAATGTTAGATTTATAGACGCTAGAAAAACGAGGCCTAGATATAGGCCATCAGCAATAGCCTCTGCATTATATAGAATATTCAAAAACCCAGTAATACTTCTACTCAATAATAAGGAAGATAAAAGCTATATAGTAGTAAAATCAAAAGATTCAACAGCATATATAGTAGCATTAGAGCTATATAGAAAAGGCATAGCTATAGATATAATGGGTCATCAAACTTTATCCTATACTCTACTAAGAGACGATGTTGACATAAACCAAGTAAAAAACTTTATTAGAAACATAATTCTAAAGAAGATGTAGCTATCGTTGGATGATATCAATAACTCAATGTAGTGGGCCCGCCGGGATTCGAACCCGGGATCACGGGGATCTCCGCTAGAGGTCCCGAGTCGAGCACCTTATGGTGTACCCCGCATCCTAGCCAAGCTAGACTACGGGCCCTTCAACTCATTTATTAAAACAAAGTTCTAAAGGATATAAAAGCTTTTGATATAATAATATACTATCTTAACCTGGTTATTCTATATTATATAAATTAAGAGATATTTGAATTCTTTAGAGCATTAAGATATAAAATATTTTTAGTAGAGTATTAGTGAATGAGGTTAATATATATGGCTAGAAGAAGAAGTAAGTGGAGAAGAACAACAGCAATAGTTAAGAAAATGATGCAAGAAGCAAAAAAGGTAAAAGCATATGAAAGTTTAAGACAATGTCCAGTATGTGGTAATCCTCATAGTCTATCAATAGATTTGAATGAAGATAAATCGAGTGGTCGAAAAGATGCCTTTATAAAGTGTGCAGCATGTGGATTTGAATATTCAATGAAAAATTTACCACCAATTGCAGATGTCTTTTGGGTCTATTCTAAAATTCTTGATAATGTTCATGGAACCTCTTACCAAAGTCAAGCTCCATCTGGATATAGATTAGAGGAAGTAGAAAAGGAAATAGAAGAAGAAATGGATATAGAGATAGATATAGAGGAACAAAAGGAATAGCACATATATCATCAATTTTATAAAGATTTTTAATAGTGATAACATCTATATAATTATAGTTTAAAGTTGAAGAAAGATACATATACTTAAGTAGAATATATTCTTTATTTATGTAGAAATTGCTTATAATTGGTATTATATAGTTCATCATATTTCGAAATTGCTTTATAAATTAGCTCTTCAATGTTTATTCCATGTAGGGCACTAATCATAACAATATCACTATATCCACTATGCTTTAACATATTCTCATAACTTATTAAAAGTTCTTTAGGAGTCATATCAATTTTATTTAAAACTATGATAATCTTTTCTTTACCTATCAACTGCTCTACTGTCCTTAAAGAACTAATTTGTCTTTCAAATGAATAATAAGCTTCCTGTGTTGGATCTATTAGATATAGAACCACAGAATTGAGATGCTTTAATGTCGCAATAGCCTTTCTCTCTATTTCATTCATTTCATCTATATTTCTATCTAACAGACCTGGAGTATCTATTATCTGTATCTTAACATATTTAAGATCTATGTGACCTATAATTATATTCTTTGTCGTAAATGGATATGGCGACACAAGAGGTTTGGCTGATGATATCCTCCCAACTAATGTAGATTTACCTACCTGAGGCATTCCAGAAACTATTATGATGGGATCGTTAAAGTTTATACAAGGTGCTGTTTTGGCTGTTTTTATAACTTCATTTAAAATTGGCATCATTTTTAACTTTCTTTTCACAATTGATATCGCTCTCCCTATGAATTCTTGGGCATACGTTTTAGCCTCATTTGGTTTACTTCTCAATATAGCTTTTCTATATTTTTTCCATAAATTAGTAAGTATTCTAATACATAGTGCTGTTTCCTCAATTAGTTTATCATACATATTATCTGATGCTATATTTATGAGCTCTGCGTAGAAGCCATGCAACATG
>Ga0065719_106603_pt1 | contig 36357 bp, 37 predicted proteins | sample GBSCel85sediment_FD_59106 | JGI IMG/M metagenome (GOLD analysis project Ga0065719, IMG submission 59106) | Hot spring sediment microbial communities from Great Boiling Spring, Nevada - Cellulolytic enrichment CS 85C v3 (version 3) | ecosystem: Environmental > Aquatic > Thermal springs > Hot... | reverse complement strand
GGGGATTCGAACCCCGGACCTCCGCCTCGTAAGGGCGGCGTCCTACCAGGCTAGACGACGGGCCCTTACCCAGAACTATGCAACAAAATAATCACGGATTTAAACTTATCGTCTTCTTGCGGCATTCCGTATCTACGGCTTATCACGCTTATTAGTTGCTTGACATAGCCGAGTATTTAGATGATGAGTAACGCAGGCCTAAGAGAACAGATGATGGGACCCCTTTGGCTGACCAAGGCAGTCTCTCGCTATCCCTGAGCCGGTATTCTAAATACCTCTAGTACCTGGAGATATGTATCCTCTAGAGCGAACACCGATACTGATGTAGCTATGGGCTCTGGATACGGACTGGTTATGCCGTTTTTCTCTGTTGCCGGGTAGAACTCGAGAGTGTATAGGTAAAGCGATGGCTCGTCTCTTGCATATAGCAGAATGCTTCTAGCCTCTATGCGCCACGGTCTAGATATAGTCCACGGATCTCGGGCTGTCCAGAAACCTAGGGTTACCAGCGCTTTGTCGTATGTAAAGCTTCTGCAGCTAGAACTCGATATCCACAGGGAGAACGCTGGATCACCATAGCCACTCCACCTACCCTCGTTCTTCGCCACCACATAGAGCCAGCCAGCCGTAACCTTTCCTAGATCTATACATATAGTCAGCTCGTTATACCAAGCATGCATGTTGCTGACGCCATACGTAGAATCGTCAAAGTCTAACAGTCTATCCACGTAGATATAATAGTTAGTGTAGTTGAAGACTATGTAGCTCTCAACCCCATGGGGAGCCCCCGCATTAAAGAACTTCGGCAGGCTCTGCAACAGCTCTTCAAAGCCCCACACTATCGTAGCGCTTCCATTTGGGAAGGCATATGCGTAAAGGCTTGCACCTGGTGCGACAATTCTTTTAGTTCTGTAGACAGCCGACGCAGACCTTACGAACGTGGGTGCAACTCTCTCAATAGCCACAGCGCCAACTTCTTCGGTGTCACCGGATAGCTGTGCAGCATAGACGCTACTCACGCTACACATAGCATTACCGTTTGCAGTCTCGATGCATATCCTATCGATATCGTCGTAGCCTACGTCTATGCTAACGCTCTGGCCGCTGGGCACAGAAATAGAGGCATCTCTGACAAGCAATGTATTGTTTCTAAGCTTTACATATAGCCGCTCAACAGTAGCCTTCCTAGCGCCTCTGTTTAGCACCACAACTTTGTCCTCGCGGTGGTATACGTCGAGCATCTCCTTTGATCTCTCGATGAGCTCGACAGCCTTTCTAGCGCTGGCACCTATAGCGGAGATCCACTCACTTGCTAGTTGTGTTACCAAAATTGCTAGAAGAGCTACAACAAAAGCCGTTACGTACTCACTCTGCCCACGAATCATATACCTTCACCTCCAGTTGGACATGAGAACCCCCAACATGTCCGTACACGGCTAGGGGAACCCTATCCAGAAGAGCTACGCATCCATCATAAACACGCGCTACATCGAAAGAGCCCTCGTAGACTACGGTTACGTTAAGCTGGGACGAAACCCTGAATACACATAAATAGCTAGGGGCAGAACCAGGTTCAACACATACAAGTATGTGCTCCTCGAGAGATACGCTGAGCCCGGTCACGTTATAGCATATAACATAGCCACTGAAAAGCGTGGGGATGAAGGGTCTATGGAGAGACTGGATGTCGTGCATCAGAGAGTATAGTGAAAGAGCAATAACAGTAGAGATAGAAAGCAAAACCGTGAAAGCCACAAAACCAGACACACCCCTCCGCAGACCCACAGCGTTTCCCGGCTAGTACAGAGATCATTTAAAAGGTTCCCAGAACAGCATTGGTGTCCGGAAGAAACTGTCTTATCCGTTGCTGGTTACGCCCTTTCCTGGAAACAGGGTCGCGAGAGGCTGGACCTTTCATTGAACTCGTTTACTATGTATACAGCCAGCTAAAGACCGCAAACCTGGCTGTAGACACAAGGCTTAAATACCACTCATGAACCTATAGTTACTAATAGCGGGGTATATAATATGAACTCGTCAAAACAGAAAATATACTCAGTCCTAGTTGCAACACTACTGTTGATAGGAGTACTAGCTCCACTAGTAGTACTGCCAATACCAGTAGTCCAAGGAGCAAGAGGAGGACCTAAGTTAGCCGCTGTAAACTGTACATTAGCTGCAGGCATTAGTACTTGTACAGATATAAAAGTTGCGCAATACAATGTATCGATAGCCCCAGGCGCGTTAAATGTATCAAGAATAGATAATGTAAGCGTTATGGGCTATTTCGCGCTGGTATTCACCAATGGTAGTGAGAGCTACGTACAGTTCGACGGCGCGGTCTTCGACCTATACATAAGCAAAGATGGGTATTCAGCCCTAGACGTAGAGCAGGACATCAAATATGCAGGCCCGTTCAGAGTCTCAGACCTATTTACGCGAGGGTTGACAAGGTATGTATTTGAGGTAGAGGGAGAGACGGTAGAGTTCTGGATTGGTACCGTAACAATAGGTTATCACCAGTATTCGCTGGTGATAGGACCCGTATCGTTTGTTAGAGGCATAACGCCAGAGTATCAATACATAAAGGTGTACGACGGCAAAGCATCACAAGTAGCAGTAACGGGTATAATAGACATACTACCATCGCTACGCATACGCCCGTCGAGCGGACCTGGAGGAGCAGAAGTAGTTATTGAGGGTATAGCGCTATGGCCTAACGTGAACGTCAGCCTAACGTATACAAATGTAGTTAGTACTACTACAATCGGGAGCAATCCCCTAGGCGAGCCCATTGGTTGGAACATCACAACATCTGATGGATACTTTGTGTACAGATTTAAAATACATGACCTAGGACTCGACTGGATCGGAAATAACACCNAGGTTCCCTATGCTAACATAACCATTGGGCTGGTATATGCGAGCGGTAGTGTTAGGGGCCGGTTTGTGGGTAGCGTTACCTACACAGAGTATGCAAGAGCATTTGTACAGCTGAGATCAACATATCCCGATGTAGCACAAGCGTTTTACAACCTGACCTGGGGCGCTGGAAACGAGAGCCTGACAGTAGTGGCACGAGTTGGAGATACCATTACTCTTGCAGGTGCCTGGTGGAACCCGACATCGCCAGTAACCATAAGAGTAGGTAATGTAGTAACAACAGCTACTCCAAACGCAACAGGATTCTTCAACGTATCGTTCACAGTACCACCGCTTCCAGGCGGTAGAAATGCTGTTGTAGTCGAGAACGCCGGAGTACGCTTCATATTCTATATCGACGTCAAGCCAACGCTGATAATAACACCTACAAAGGGTACTGTGGGAACCACTGTAAACGTAACTGTGTACGGATTCCCAGCCAACTCGCTAGTAGGCATATGGTGGGAGGTTGTATGTTCGAAACTAGGTGGAGTATCGAAGAACATTGATGGCACCACAGTTACCGTTATTAACGTAGTTAACGGTACTACGGGACCAGATGGAATGTTTAACGTGACGGTAACATTCAAGGTACCGCTAGATACGGGCGGTTCCCACAGGGTGTTTGCATGCAGCCCATGGGATTGTACAGCGCCTGCCGTTAACGCGAGTGTCACGTTCGTTGTAGAGCCGGCGGTAGTGGTTCAGCCGCAGGTATTCGCAAACGACTACAGTGAGGTACTCATAGTAGGTACTGGTCTAAAGCCTGGCCAGACATACTATGTGTTGATAGACAACCAGCTCTCGTTCATAAACGCTACGTGTGATGTCTGTGGAAGGCTCAACATAACGATTATCGCGGCAGGCTTTAGGCCAGGTTTCCATGTAGTAGCGCTCTACGAGGGACCCGGGATCTACAACCTATCGTTCAGAGCTCCGTTTACAGTACTGTGTGAAGGGGACTACGAGTGTGAAATACTAAGCAGCATCAGCTCGGACATGGCATCTGTACTAGGAGACCTACTGGTCATAAAGACCGATGTTGGCGAGGTCAAGGCTACGTTAGCAGAGCTAGAGCCCGTGATAACAGAAGTTAGTGAGGGTGTGGCTACTCTAGTAACAAAGATTGGAACAATAGAGCTAGATATAGCAAAGATAAAGCAGCTTGTCGAAGACAACAACGCTAAGCTAGTGTCGATATCTGGTGATGTTGCCACTATAGCGACCGATGTCGGAGTGATCAAGGCTAAGGTAGAGGCGCTCGAGCCCGTGATAACAGAAATCAACGATACGGTAGCCATCATACGGACCAAGGTGGGCACCCTACCAGCAGACCTAGCAGCCATAGCAAACATGCTTGCAAACAGCAATGCCATGCTGACGACAATATCTGGTGATGTTGCCACTATAGCGACCGATGTTGGAGAGATCAAGATAACGATAGACGCGCTCAAAGACATAGAGCCAAAGATAACAAGCATTGACGGCAAGGTAGCGCAGCTCGATACAAAGATAGGGTCGATATCCACAGATATAGGCACTCTAGAAACACTAGTAGAAACCCTAGGAAGTGATGTTGGAGAAGTCAAGGCAGCTGTAGACAATGTTGGCAACACAGTTTCAAACGTCAAGGGCACAGTAGACAGTATCTCGGGCAAGGTCAACTCGATAGATGCGAAGGTAACAGACCTAGAAGCATCAGTCAAGTCAAGCGTTGATGCACTGTCAGGGCTATCAACAGCAGTATGGCTGGCAGTAATATTCTCTGTCATCGCCGCTGTTGCTGCGATATTCGGCGTAATAACTGTAATGAGAAAGATAGCCGGATAACGCAACTACAATAAACACAATTTTTAAACAAACACTTTTTAGATCCTGCCTGTTCTCTAACTAAACCAAAGATTTTTTCTACCCCAAACACTCAACTATACAAGGAATTGTGCGAGTTTTAGCCTATAGCTGTCCAGAGCAGGTGTGTACCTACCTTGTCTGTGGCAACTGAGAGAAAAGCTCTCTTCGCTAGAAGGGATCTGGTAGAACGCCTCATAGCCATGGCCAGCAGCAGGGGATCCAGCCTCTACAGTCTTGTGAACGAGATTTTCGAGCTGTATATAGAGTTCGAAGATAGGGGGATAAAGATGAGAAGCGTGGTCGACGAACTAGAGTTTTACAGGAGGGTGTTCGGAGCGGGTTTTGTACTAGTTCCTAATGTGCTGTGGCTGCGCGCTGTAAACGAGCTTTATAAGGATGTAGGCGAAGAGGTTAGAAACGATTGGCTTAGCCTAGGCACATGGTTATCGAGATATTATCAGACACTCGGTCTAGAAGATCCGCTAAGAGTACTGCTAGAAGACATCAAGAAGGTCTTTAGCTGGCTTGGCGAGGTGAGCATAACCAGTAGCGCCGATAGAGGTCGGCTAGAGGTTGTCATGGCGGGGGTCAGAGGCCTGCCGAGTAGCATACCCAGGCTAGTTCTAGACATGGTGAGAGGGGCTTTGAAGGAGTATGGCTACAGGCTGACAAACTCCCTGGAGGGGGAAGGCGTGCTTAAGGCGGTTTTCGAGAGGGAGACTTATGAGCAGTGAGAGAGAGGATAAGCGCTTAGTCCACGTATCTAAGGGTCTGGTGGACAGGCTCTACTCCATAGCATTGAGGCAGGAGACCACTATAAGAAAGGTTGTCGAGGATGCCATAAAGTACTACCTGGAGGTAAACGAGCTGGGGTATAGCTTCGAAGAAGCTGTTGGCATCCTCAGAGCCTTTAAGATGCTGAGGGTATTTGGCGGAGTGTTTGTGCCGAGCCCTATGCTGGAGTGTCTAAGAAGCCGTAGCTGCGATTCAAGAGATCAGCGCGCTAGATCGTGGTACGAGCTCGGAAAATCCTACGGGATATACGTAAAGGGAAGGTACGGTGAATCTCTAAAAATGCTTGAGGCGTTGCTCAAAACAATGAGGTGGGATCTTAGCGACATATCCGTAGACACCACCGGGAACTCATATAAACTACGCTGTGCATCGCCAATGCTTAGCGATGAAGATACACAGTATCTAGCAGAGTTTGTAAAACGGGTTTCTAGAGGGGTTGGAGGCGAGGATTTCCAGGCTAGAGATTATGAGGGGGCTCCTAGTGGTCGAGTTCTCCTTCGCTTCGCAGCAGAAAGAAACACGAATCACATAGAATATAAAAGCTATAGGCTATCCCGCCTCGGCTGTTACAGGTTTGACGATAAGTTTAAATATCTGTGAATACTTGTAAATACTTGGATCATGAAGTGGCAGAGAGATACCTCAGTACTAGGGAGTTTGCAGAGATTCTCGGTGTTTCGAGGGTAACTGTGATTAAGTGGATTAAGAGCGGTAAAGTCGTTGCTTACAATGTTCACGGCAAGTGGAGGATTCCCTACAGCGAGGTCGAGAAGCTGCTTAGCGGTGTGCGGAGAGTGAAACGTGTAGCGATATATGCTAGAGTGTCATCGAGTACTCAGAAGAACGACCTGGAGAGGCAGGTTGAGGCGTTAAAGCTCTGGATCTCTAAGAGCTTTCCTAACGCTGAGTGCGTTACTGTAACAGATGTTGCTAGCGGGTTGAAGGAGGATAGGAGGGGGTTAAAGAAGCTCATAGAAATGGCTAGGAGGAGGGAAATAGATGCAGTCGTAGTTGCTTACAAGGATAGGTTAACTAGCTTCGGTTTCGAGTATCTCAAGACGCTGTTCAGCGTCCTCGGCGTAGACGTCTACGTAGCTTTCCAGGAAGAGCCGAGAGACTATATCCAAGAGCTTGTAGAGGACTTCGTAGAGATAGTTACCTCTTTCGCCGCTAGGATCTACGGTAGGAGGTCGAGCAGGTATAGACAGGTGGTGAAGTGCGTTGGAGAAGCTGTTAAAAACGCTGACTAGGACTGTTGTCGTAGAGTGCTACGCTAACAACTATGCTAGGAGAGCTCTCAGGGAGATTGCTGAAGCATATAGGGAGATGCTACAGGAGATGGTTATCTACGCTGTAGAGCATAGAGCATCGCAATCCACTCTACACAAGGTTTTCTACCACAAGTTCAGAGAGAAGTATCCCTGGTTACCAACGAGAGTGATTAAAGGTGCTTACAGAGACGCTGTTAGGAGGGCAAAGTCTTTCAGGGAGTTGAAGAGGAGAGGGATTGCGAAGACCGACAAGCCTGTTGTGAGAAGGGTAACAATAACCTACTCCGATCCACAAGATTGGAGAATTGAAGACGGCGTCATTAAGCTCAGAACGCATGCTGGCTGGGTTCAGCTCCACTATAGGAACCACAGGCAACTCCACAGGTACCTCTACAGCGTGTGGAAGCTATCTGGTGAGCTAAAGCTTAAACTGAATGGTAAGAAGGTATTCGTTTACCTAACCTTCATGAAGGAGTTTGAAGTCCCATACAACCCCAGCAATGTTGTTGCTGTTGACATCAACGAGAACAACGTTACGGTAGCAGTATTTGTTGATAGAAGGCTTCAGGAAGTCTACAGGATTGAGACAAACCTTGGTAGGCTGGTTATCTCTTATGCTGAGAGGAGGAAGAGGATAAGTGAAGGAAAGTCAACTAAGGTCAGAAGCGTGAAGAAAGCTCTTAAGAAGTTTAGGGAGAGGGAGAGGGAGAGAAAGCGAGACATAGTCTACAAGACAGCTAGAATCGTTGAGATGCTTGCGCTACAACACAATGCAGTTGTGGTTGTTGGCGGTGTTCGCAAGGGTAAGAGGAGGTTGGTTGAGAAGGTTAAGAAGGATAGTTTGAGGCACAGAATTCACCAATGGAACGTATCAACTCTTGTGAAAGCTTTAAATGAAAGACCGATACATGTGATTGAGGTGCCCGAAGCATATACCTCCTCTAAAGACCCGTTCACGGGTAGGTGTATCCATAGTTTCAATCCCTCGATGACCTGCTATGCAGTGAGAGGAAGAAAAAGAGTAAAGGTGTTAAAAATCCTATTAAGACTAGCTAAACTAGGTAACGGAGTTGTTGTGTTAGATAGAGATGTCATCGGGGCAATCAACATCGGGCTAAGGTACCTGTCCTCAGATGGGAGGGCGGTGGCGTTGCCCTCGACAGAGCCCCATGAAGTGCGGGCGAAGCTAATGAACCTGCACCGAGGGCTAGCCCCCTCACGGAATTAAAAGTATTGAAAACTATCTAAAAGTACCGTGAGGGGAGAAACGCTAGGATGTCTAGGAACTCTGAAAATGTTTTAACAAGGGATTCAGCGTCATCCTCTCCATGGACCATAGACGGCATGAGGTGGGGCATCTTCCACGACATGAAGACTATTCCCCCGTTCACCATGTAGAGATGGAGCGCTTTATACACCTTTTCGCTCAGCCTAGACGTGTAGGCCTCCCCGATGTTCTTGGGTTTTTTTGAGGTAAAGTGTATACCGATCATGCTGCCGACACTAGTAACCCAGCATATCCTATCGTGTTCTTCGCATACCCTATCCAGCTCCTTAGCAGCTCTGCTCCACCTGTTGTTGAACTCATTGTATAGATGTCGGTTGTCGTGTAGATACTTTATAGTTGTGTATCCAGCAACCATGGTAACAGGGTTTCCCGTAAAAGTGCCACCGTGAAATACCCTCTGCCTCGTCCCGGGGTATTTGAGCTGGTCCAGCAACTCCATATACTCTCTCTTACCTGCAAACGCACCAGCACCAGGGTACCCACCGCCCACGATCTTGCCTAGCACAACTATGTCCGAGCGTACGTTGAAATACTCCTGGGCACCGCCGAGAGCCAGCCTGAAACCCGTTATAACTTCGTCGAATATGAGCAGTGCTCCGTAGGCATCGGCAAGTCTTCTAACCTCTCTTAGGTAGCCATCCTCAGGCTCTATACACCCGCCCGACCCAGGCACAGGCTCCATGAGTATTGCGGCTACGTCGAGCCCCTTCAGAACTCTCTCTATAGAGTCCACGTCGTTGTAAGGAACAGCAACAGTATATTTCACAAAGTCTTCGGGTATCCCAAGAGATTCGGGCCCTACAAAGGGGGGCGTGATTGCTACGTGGAGCTGGTCTAGCGAGCCATGCCATCCACCCTCTATTTTAACGACATACCTCTTCTTGGTATAAGCACGTGCTAGCCTTACAGCATACATATTGGCTTCTGTTCCGCTATTACAGAACCTAACCATATCGGCCCCCGGAATAACCTTGGTCAGGAGCTCAGCATACTCTACTGCGTATGGATTCTCAAACCCCAGGTGGGTTCCCTCTCTAGAAACCCTATTAACGGCTTCGATAACAATATCCGGGGCATGCCCAAGTATGTGGGCGCCGTGACCCATCCAGAAATCGATATACTCGTTGCCATCGACATCCCATATCCGGGCTTTCTTGGCCCTCGCCACGTAAATGGGGTGGGGATCTATGTACCTTATGTGATATGTGACACCACCAGGAAGAACACGGAAGGCCCTGCTAAACATCTCAGCACTCTTCTTAGTCTTGTTGACATAGGTACTAACTATTCTTGGTAGTAGCTCTTCAACACGGCTATCCAGGGACTTGGCTATACCCATGGGAGAGCCCCAGAGGTACGTATTTGTAGAAGCATAAAAGAGCACCGGGTCTATTTAGACATGGGTGTGCTATATAATAAAGACTTATTAATCTCAGGTATTGGTACCACTGTAAGCAAAGGATATCGTGGATCCGCTCAACAACTATGCCTATACGCTAGATTCAGAACGCCAAATGAGTTCGGTGCTACACAAGCCTATAGCGTATAGGGTTGCAGGAGCTGCGGAGTTTCTTAGGGTGTAGCTATGCCACTAGCAGTCATAGTGGGCGGGTTTTTCGGTGATGAGGGCAAGGGCAAGATAGCGGGCTACCTAGGCTACAAAGACAAGCCATACATAGCTGTTAGATGTGGCTCTATCAACGCGGGCCACACGGTTGTATACGGTGGAAAGGCATGGAAGCTGAGGATTGTTCCCGCCTTCTTTGTTAGTGAGAACACGAGATTGCTGATAGCAGCAGGAGCTATGGTAAGACTAGATGTTTTGTTTAAAGAGATCGACGAGACCGGGTCTAGAGGAAGAGTTTTTCTTGATGCGCAGACGGGTGTGATCGAGGAGAGACACGTCGAAATGGAGAGATCGGACGAGTTTCTGTCTAGAGTCGTAGGATCTACATTACAAGGGGTTGGCGCTGCCATGGTTGAGAGGGTTCTCAGAAGACTTAGGCTTGCTAGGAACGTCGATGTGCTGAAGGACATGCTGACAGACGTCTCTCTAGAGGTTAACGAAGCGCTAGACAATAACGAGCTTGTCTATATCGAAGGTGTTCAGGGAACCTTCTTGAGCCTCTACCACGGTACATACCCCTACGTCACCAGCCGGGACACTATAGCATCGGCATTCCTCTCCGAGGTGGGCGTCGGCCCAAAGAGGGTTGATGAGGTTATTGTGGTATTCAAGTCGTACGTAACTAGAGTCGGCGGAGGTCCGCTAGAGAACGAACTTCCTCCCCATGAGGCCGAGAGACTAGGACTTCTAGAGGTAGCCACAGTTACTGGTAGAACTAGGCGGGCAGCCCCCTTCAATATGGGGCTTGCCAAGAGGGCTATTATGCTTAACTCGGCCACGCAGATAGCCTTAACAAGAATAGATGTGTTATTCAAGGACGACTACTGTGTCAGGGAGTGGTCGAAGCTTTCGAAAGAAGCACGGCAGTGGATCAACAACATAGAAAATGAGCTAAAAACCCCCGTAACTATAGTCAGCACCGGCGAGGACATTCTATGCACAGTAGATAGAAGAGAAGAACTGGGACTGGGGTGGAGGCTGTGACCAAGGCATACGACGTGGCTATAGTAGGCGGTGGTGTAGCCGGGCTTTTTGCAGCTCACGAGCTAGCGACCTACGGTAGAGAAAGGCTGAAGACAGCGATAATCGAGATGGGCAGCAAAAACCCGTTCAGGGCATGCCCCATGCTAAACATTAGAAGGCTTGCGAGGGATAAGGATTGCGTCATGTGTAGTCCGTGCAATGTTCTATCGGGTATAGGAGGGGCAATAACCTTTAGCAGCGGCACTATGAATCTTCGGCCAGATGTGGGTGGAGATCTAGACAAGTTGCTGGGTAGCTGGGAAGAGGCTGAGGAGCTCATAAGATATGTAGACAGTATTCTCGTAAAATTTGGGGCTCCAAACAACCTGTACTCTATAGACCAGGAACAGGCCTCCGAGCTAGAGCGGATGGCAGCAAAGGCCGGTGCCAAGTTCATACCAACGCCCCAGAGGCTTATAGGATCTGACAACATGCCCAAGGTGATAGGGAATATGCTGAGTTTTCTGGAGGAGAGAGGTGTCGAAGTAATTGACAGAACATTTGTTGAAAGCATCAAGCATGAGGGAGGCAAATACGTGCTAAAAACAACTAGCGGAGAGATAGAGTCTAGATATGTAATCATAGCGCCCGGAAGGGTGGGGGCAGAGTGGTTTTCTAGGCTAGCCAGCTCTATAGGCATAAACACAGAGCCGGGGCCTCTAGATATAGGTGTACGTGTTGAGGTCCCTGCCTATGTTATGGAGCCTATAACAAAGCTTGTCAGGGATCCCAAGATAGTTATGTATACCAGAAGCTACGATGACAAGGTCAGGACCTTCTGTACAAACCCCTACGGGCTAGTAGTAGAGGAGAGGTATCCCGACGGTTCGGTGGGTGTTAACGGCGAAAGCTTTACAAATATAAAGACTAAGAACACAAACTTTGCGCTCCTAGTAACAGTAAGGCTGACAGACCCGTTCGAGGATACCATAGCCTATGGGAAGAGTATTGCTAGGCTGGCGACGAAACTCGGGGGAGGAAAGCCGATAATTCAGCGGTTTGGGGATCTGGAGGCTGGGAGGAGGAGTACCTGGAGTAGAATCGAGAGGAGTGTTGTAGAGCCGACGCTGAAGAGTGTAACCCCTGGAGACATAGCCATGGCCTATTCCTACAGGGTCGTGGTCAACATAATCGAGGCACTGAAACGGCTGGACACGATAATACCGGGGATAGCCTCGCAGCAGACGCTTCTCTATGCACCAGAGATAAAGTTCTATAGTGTAAAGGCAAGGGTTTCAAGATATCTAGAGACAAACCTTAGGAATGTGTTTGTGGCGGGAGATGGCGTCGGGCTATCGAGAGGTATGAACGTAGCAGCGGCTACAGGTGTCATAGCTGCTAGGTCGATACTATATAGAGAAGGTATAGAGGCAGAGACACTGGGATTTGATCCAGAGCGCGGAGCTTTTTAGATTTTCCAAATAGCGCTAGGGCCTGAGCGGACTAGCTGTTTATGTAGCTTACAACGGTGTTAGCAGCTTTTTTTATGGACTGGAAGGCCTTCTTACCATAGTTGATTATTGTATAGTCTAGAGCGCTAGATGATTTCTTTACAGCATCTAGAAAAATCGATAGGTGGTGCCGGGGTAGCACAACAACGATCTTTCTGTGATACTCGAGTTTGGGTATTAGGCTGGATAGAACATCGACGAACTGCTTTCTGTATTGGAACAGGAGTTCCCCGGGAGGGTACTCGTAGTTTGAGAATGGATAGTATATGTCGAGCTCCCTTGGCACAAGTATCATAGGTTCCGACAGAATGTATACTTGAACGTATTGCTCAACATTATTTTGGCTTAGAGTCGAATCGAGAATTCTATGGGTTGGCGATAACCGGTATGGCTTGATAGATGAGCAGGGCATTATCACAGCATAGGGTTTTCCGCAGATCCTGGGGTCGAATAGCTCTAGTAGAAACTTGTGCCAGAGAATAACATGAGGGTGCTCGAAGAGATTCTGAACCCCATTCTTAAGCAGCTTTACTCCGGGAGGAATGCTTAAGAGGCTCTCGGCAACATCCTTACCCAGCTCATCGTAGAGGAAATCTATGTATATCTTGACTATAGTGTGCAAGTTATACCCACTGCTACGGATTGCTCAAACGCAAACTCAAAAACTAGTAAGCATTAGAAAGAAACCAACTTTTCAATACACTATCTTCTCTAATCCTTGGGCAGAGCTTTATAGCCTATTTTTGTCAATGAATTTAGCGAGCTCTTCTTCTGCGACCATATGGGACTTTACAGGAACTCCTATGGGCATTATATACAGCGGGTGTGTGTTTTGGGGTAGCTTTAATAGTTGCTTAACATCATCATCTCTGAATGCGCCTATAGCTACAGTGCCTAAGCCTAGGGCTGTAGCCATGAGGTATATATTCTGACTGGCATGCCCCACCTCGAAATGTACATACCTATAGCCTCTTTCACCGTAGTAGCCTGAAGTCCTCTCATAAACAGCACATATAACTATGCTCACAGGAGCGTTGCGAACCCACGACTGGTGCAACGACGCCTTGTACAAACCATCTCTGAAATCACCTTGGAATAGGAGAACGAGCTTGTGCGGCATATTTTCATATCTATACACCCCCGCCTCTAGGTGCTTGGACTCCGAAACTTTGACAGCCTCTCTGCTTATAACAACGTAAATCTCTAGAGGAAATGTAGCACCAGCACTCGGTGTTGAAAGTAGGCGGCGCCTAGGATCTGTTACGCCATAGGCTGCCCAAAGGATCTGAGAGAGCTGTTCAATCGTTATGGGTTCTTCTCTAAAACTTCTAATTGATCTTCTATATGCTATGGCCTCCTCAACGGATAGGAGGTTTTTTCTTATTCGTGGATATGGGAGTAGAACCTCTGGTTCTGCGCTCGTCAAGTATTCTACACCCGTTATGTTTATGTGCCTAGTTCTATATATCCTTTCCTTCTATTCAATTTTTTGTTTGTTCGTGACAACTATGTTCTCTATAGCCGTATTTGGGTAAAGCCCCCAGCTATCTTTTTCGTATTTCTTCACCATATCCCAGATATTTAGGAGCGCTATAGCCACAGCAGTTAAAGCTTCCATCTCAACACCGGTTCTCTCACGGGCCTTCACTGTAACTTCAACACATACCCTATCATCATCTGTCCATACCCTAGGCTCTACATGGTCTATCCTTATCGGGTGGCAGAACGGAAGCAACATGGAAGTCTTTTTAGCTCCTTCGATAGCAACTACCTGGGAAACTGTTATGACATCTCCCTTCTCTATCTTCTTATTAACTATTTTTTCAATAGTGTCCCTGCTCAGTCTAATACATCCCCTGGCTGTAGCAACCCTCTGGACCTCTTCCTTAAGGCTCACATCCACCATGCGCACCACGGTCTATAGTCACCAAGGTCTATATGTATCGGCAAGGTATTTAAAGCTAAGAAGATCTTGCATAAAGGAGCTGTACCTGAACCTTTAGTGAATACTCGCAGAGCCGGCAACCAAGGCTCTACTACTGAAATTACTGACAGGTCTATGGGTTTTCGTCTATGAGCTTCTCAATCTCGTAGACATGATTCTTAAGAAGGTGGGAGACAAGCGCAGGTGCTCTCAAGAATTTCTTTCTGCAAAACGGGCACACCCTCAGCCCCCTATACGCATCGAGTTTCTCAATAGCTTTTCGAGCTGAAGAATATTTCTCAAAATAGTGTTTATCACCAAAAGAAGGTCTGAGCCCAGCAAGCCAGCGAGCTACAGATTTTATGACCTTGTCTCGATCTCGAGCGTTGAGCGCCAAGACTAGCACCAGTCTGGCTCTAACTACTCATGTGCCTGTTTAAATACCTTGTTGAATATGGTTTAGCCTTAGTAGGATACACTTGTGAGTAACACATATAAGCTCCTATTCGCTGTTAATCTAAAGGGATTGCTATGGATTAAGACAGGGGATTAAGACAGGGTAGTACATGATGGCGCGCCTCGCCATGTCTATGGTAATCACAGTTTTTATTGTTCTTGCTACACTTTTCAATAGCGGGTTTGTCTACAGCACTGGAATACAGCTCGACGAAACACGCCATACAATCGTGGTAGCAGTTTCTCAGCTTTCCAACGGTAGCTATGCAGGCGTTTCGGCAGATCTCTATGTGAGAGTGACATGTCCAGGCAGTGGGCATGTCTATGTGGAGACGCTCCCCCTAAGCCAGATAGACCTTCAAGCCGCTACCAGGGTAGCAGCAATAGTCGCTAGCTCTGTAGCGGGTATAAGCTTCGGTAGTTGCGATTTCTATGCCTCGATAAGAGCAGATACTCCCATCATTGGAGGACCTAGTGCGAGCGCTGTAACAGCAGTCGCATTTGCAACTGCGATACTTCGTCTCCCCATGAACGGGTCGGTTGTGATGACCGGCATGATAATGCCTGATGGAAGTATAGGCCCTGTCGGAGGTCTCAAGTATAAGCTTGAGGCTGCGTATGAGAGAGGCGCAAAAATTTTCTTGGTTCCTTACGGTCAGACAGTCGATTACGTATATAGGATTGTCGAGGAGCGCACAGGATCCTGGGTAATACGGAGGCAGGAGAGGGTCCCCGTTAACCTAGTAGACTATGGGAAACAACTTGGAGTAACAGTTATACCTATAACAAACGTATACGAAGCCCTCGAAATCTTTACCGACGGGCTTTACAAACCTTCATACAACGCCAGTTTGGTGTCCAAAAACATAGACAGAATATATAGCGAGTTGGCTCCTGTTTTGCAAAACTGGATCGCCGACCTAAAGGATGAGATAGATAGAGCTCAGAACGAGAGCACCGAGATCGAGGATGAGGTTTTGGCAAATATAAAGCAAACCTATGGGTACTATACCTATATCCAGGTCAGCGAATATCTTGATAATCTAAAAGATCTGATCAGTGACCTCATAGATAGATCTAGGTACATGGAGAATACAGGTAGCCTATATTCCGCAGCATCAGGATACTTCCAAGCTCTTGTCAATGCCTACACCAGGCTCTATATAATCAACGCTTTCAGAAATAGTACATTTGTAGAGAAGCGCGCTACCGAGCTGAGGGAAGAAGCCAATGAGTGGGTCAACAAGATACATTCTGAAACGGGAGAGGTCATGAATATGTCCAGGTTCACCATAATGATTAGTGTTTTAGACAGAATATACGAGTCCCTCATATACCTCAACCAAAGCCTAAGCTCTAGCGACGTCATAATGGCGGCCTCGTACTTGGCTTATGCTGATGCTAGGCTTTATACAGCTAAGCTATGGTCTAAGCTTGTATACGATCAGCCAGGGATCTCAAGCTTTAGCATTTCAGCTGAGGCCGTCAAGTCTATGGCTATGTACATCGAAATCCTTGCTCAGAACATATATGCGTACATACTATCCCTGGCTGAGACGAGCGGTCTACAGCCCCCGGACGAGTTAAACGATGCCATACAGAGGTATAGCCTAGCCCATACACTGTCAGAAGACCTGGACAAGCTTGCTCTAGGTATTAGTTCAGTAAGCTATATGTACCTAGCATTAGTATCTATGTTCCAAAACTCCCTAGATGCTGCTACATATACCCTGAACAAAACGGTATACCTAAACCTAGGATTCCTAGGCAATATGCTACCCATAGATGTGGTGCTCTACCTAGAATTTGCAAAAAACATCGAGGAGGCAGAGTCTCAAGTTCTAGCACTAGCAAAACTCTCAATGATGGTAGCAACCCATAAAGCCTTGCTGTACCTCTCGTCGGAAAGCAATATACCCTCGAGCACTACTACACCAGCAACCGCGGAGAACTTAGTCAAAACAGTGACAAGCACGATCACCGTAACAACAATGCCCGAAGATATAACGTTTAACACTTATCCCGAAGATATAACGTTTAACACTTATGTAGCTCTATTTGTATTTACATTTTTGGTTTTGATAGCACTGGTGAGCTTGATGAGTGTAGCTAGGAGGCTTAAGGAGGTCTAGGACTGCCATTAACGTTTATTTTTGACTTGGCATAGTACTGAACATGGTTGTACACAAACAATTAGGTGGCACCATAGTGAACAAGAAGATTATTATAATAGTGATTGCGCTCATTATAATAGCTTCGGGTGTTTATGTTGCATGGATTTTCCAGAGATCTTTGTTTGGTGGGGGCGAGGATTGTCTATCTAAGAACAATGCACTAGTTGTTATTTATAGATATGCTCAGCCTGCAAAAGAGACTTTCCAATTTATATCGTATGTTCTATCTGAAGTTATTAGGTCAAACAGTTCGAACAGTATAAACATACAGTTCACACTATGTTATATGGATTTCCATAGCATACCAGCGGATATCAGGCAAGAACTAGAAACGAGGTTTGACTTCTACCCCATATTTGTATTGAATTCAGCAGACCTAGATATTGCAAAAGCACCTGTATTGGACACTCTATTTGATAGGCTTGGCAACAGCATCTACGTACCAAAGTATGTACCTCTTAAAGAGCTATACTACATAACACTTAACTATTTGTTGCAAAACTACAATCAGGCATACCTTACAGAAGTTAACGGAGTCTATGCATTGATAGCAACACTGCAGAGACCTGCTACAAACACAAGTGTAAATCCTATAGTAGGTTCTCCAGATGCGAGGTTCTACATATATATCTACGAGGATGTCTACTGTCCCGTCTGTGCGCTTCTATACCAGAATACGCTGCCCAAGCTATGGAACATGGTCAACAATGGTACGGCTGCCCTAGTACTCAAGAACTTTATCGTACATCCGCAAGCCTACAGCGCTCAACAATACCTAACAGCAGTGTTTCTTAAGACGGGCAATTCCTCTCTAGTGGTAGAGGTTATGAAGAGCGTATATGACAAGTTGTTGCAGGATCTAAGACAGAACAAGACACCTTCAATCGATATAAGGGCTATCGTCACCGAGAAGCTCGGCCATGAAGTAGACGTGCAAGGGTATGCTACGCCAGCCAGTAATGTTATAGAATCAGATGGTTGGGAGGCTTTTAACTATCTCATCCTAGGCACTCCAGGGATTGTTGTATGGGATAACGAAAACGGGGTCGGGCTAGTTATTGTAGGGTTTATTTCGGCCGAGGACATTGTCAAGGTAATGGATTTCCTCGCTAAGTTAGACTAAGCTGAACTCTATATCGGGTGCTGAGGTTATCTGACAGGATATTTGAATTCTTCCATAAGGTTTTTCACAAACATATCTACAGTGTGTCTCGGGTTTATCTCGTTAACATAGTTTGTCAGCATCATTTCTCTAACCTTGTTCAAGTCCCTTGTTTGGGCTAGTACCCACGAAAGTTTAACATATGCCGTCTCGGGAAGCATGTCTTCACCAGGTATAACGCCTAACTCTAGAAGCTTTCTCCCTGTAGTATACACGTTCATATTGACTCGGCCAAAGAGAGTTTGTGTCGTCATCACAACGGCTATACCCTCCTCTATAGCGCGTTTAATCGAGTTTATGGTGTAGCTTCCTATGTGTCCTAGCCCTGTACCCTCTATTACTATTCCGTGGAACCCTTTGTCGACAAGCTGATCTATTATTTCGCTCTGAAAACCTGGATAAGCCTTGATAAGCGCAACCCTGGCATCGAATCCTATGGATGTTACTACTTCATCAACGCTTTTCCTGGGTATGTACCTGCTATTAATCAGCTGAACAGTTTGAGAACCTAAATCAACATATGCTAGGGGTAAGTCGTTTACAGATTGAAACGCATCTCTTCTGCTACTATGCATCTTTCTAACTTTTACCCCTCTATGTACAAATGCACCGTAATCAGAAGGCGATGCATGCATAACTACAACAGACTCACCGAAGGGAGCTCTTAACGTGGTTAGCACGGCCGCCAGCAGATTTAGAGCCGCATCTGTACTAGGTCTGTCACTACTCCTCTGGGCTCCTACAAAGGCCACGGGCATGGGAAGGTTGCGCACAGCAAAAGCCACAGCCGCCGCAGTATAGCCCATAGTATCGGTACCGTGGGTTACAACAATCCCGCTCACACCCTTTTTCACGACTTTATAAATATTACACGCTACGGTTTCCCAGTGACGAGGGGTCATGTCTTCGCTAAGAATATTAAACAGCACCTCAACATCGTAGTTTGCCAAGCCCCTCAATTCTGGTATTAGCTCCATTAGCTCCTCGGGAGTCATGGCAGGTCTTACAGCACCAGTTTCATACTCAACTTTGCTTGCTATCGTACCTCCGCAACCAAGTATTTTCACAATAGGTAGTCCACCGCCACTTGCCTTACTAACTCTAGCCTCCTCAGGCTTGATTGCTCTGCATTCGACCAGCTCTATAGATGTGATTTTGTTTATGTCTACCCCTATATTGTAGCCATTGTCAAGTTTAACCACTACGATATCTCTGTGGCTTAGTTCATGCTTTGGCATCAATATACCGTGTATTATGATGTTGTTGCTTAGTACAAGTTTTATGCTACAACCTACAGAAGCCCCTATACGTTCTAGGAGTTCCCTTACTTTACCCGCATAACCTTGAAGGTTATTGCTCAACATGTCCCACCTTAGACTAGGTGTACCAGGTTTAAGAGTATGGATAGGCCATACTGTAATAAGTTAACATGGCTTCCCGCACCTAATTTAATTGCTAAGTATCGTTGGTATGCTTGCATGACTAAGGCTCTTGCTCTATTTTCTCTGGAGGTGCTCCGGTTTTCCTTAGCTGGCTTAGGTACATCTCGTATATTTCCTTAGATGTTGTTGCTTCTGTTGGAGATTTGTCAGGTCTCCATCGCAAAAACCTTGGGAACCTTATGGATATACCAACGCCTGGCTTGACCAATCCTTTACCGCATGTGTGGACAGGTGATAATGTTAGCTCGGCACCTATAACCTCCATAACAATTTTTGGTACAAACCAAACATCGGCTTCTAGATCGCTATCAACACTTGGATGTTTGTACGGTATTCTTAGGGGTTCAAACATCTTTGGAAGCATCGCCAGGTCTTCATCTGTGAACCCAGATCCTACCTTACAGACTGTCTGAAACTTTCCTGTTTCGGGATCGTAAGCAGCAGCAAGCAGGGCTCCGTAGGTTCCGGCTCTTTTTCCTTTGCCGTAGAAAGCCCCTACAACTACAAGATCTACGGCGTCTGTCATTTCGCTCCTATAGTCTCTTTTGTACTTAATCCATAGCCACCCTCTTACTCCTGCCTGATATATGGAATCAGGCCCCAGGGACTTGACGACAAGACCTTCCATCCCGTTCTCGATCGCCTTCAGGAAGAACTCCTCAAGCTCTTTTACATCTTTAGCGATTATGTGTTCGGCAAGTCTAAACTCCTCCGATTCCTCTACAATTTTCTTTAGCCATTCACGTCTTTCTGTCAAGGGCCTTATTGTAAGATCCACTCCGTTGACATAGAGACAGTCAAAAAGCCTCACGTTGACGGGATACTCTTTTAGAGCTTCGTGGATATCTTTTTTCCTTTTTCTGTGCATAAGTTCTTGGAAAGGCTTGTACTCACCAGTATCTGGGTCGACCGCGACTATCTCTCCCTCAATTATAGTCTCATCAGCTTTGACGTGCTTCAGAACCATCTCAACCACATCGGGATACTGGTATGTTATGTTTTCAAGTCTTCGCGAGAATATCCATACTGTCTCACCCTTCTTGTGTATCTGGGCTCTCTCTCCGTCATACTTGAACTCTGCTAGGCAGGGTGAGCCGGCTTTTGTTATAATCTCGTTTGGGTCGCTAGCTCTTTCTGCAAGCATAGGTCTTAATGGGATGCCAGGCGTAGGCTTTATACTCCTTAGTGACTGGGGGCCTTTCTCTACAAGTATCTTGGCTATAGTTCCTAGATCGGGATATATGTTGTAGGCACGCTCTATAACATCTCTTGCCACGCCAAAGGCTACGGCCAGCCCGTCCATTATCGTGGCGTCTCCCACACCAAGTCTTAGTCTACCTTCAACAAACCTTACTATGAATTTAGACTCCTTAGCTTCGGCAGCTGATAGAAGAGATGCTAAGAGCCTTATCTTTATATCCCTACTACCCTCACCCTGGGACAAGGCTATCTTGGCAAGGGTATTGTATACGTCGTCAACACTCAACTTCTTTTCAACAACTTTACTACTTTTAATAAAGGCTGTAAGACCCGCCGCCTTCTTTTCCTTCATACTCTTTAACCTCTCTACAACAAGGCCATAATCACCAAGAGATTTGTACAGCTTCTCGACCTCGGCTTCAGGTACACTGACAGCTATAGATATGGCCTTCTGTATACCTTTCTCGGCAATACCAAGCTCTGGCATACCTTTCCAATCTGGCCATAGAACTCCCTGGATAAGGTATACAACTTTGTCTATGTTAGAGGGATTGCACTTCTTGAAAAGCATAGCCAGTATTGAAGCTTGCTGAATTTTGCTTGAGGTTCTCTCAAGTATATCAAGTGTTTGAGCTACAGCAGCAAACTCCATTCTATAGCCCCAGGAATAACTTATATTCTAAACAGCGTAATATAGTACAAACAAAATTATGCAATTGTAGGCTTCACATACTCGGACACCGATGATGAGAACTCGGCAAGAAGGTTATAGATGCCTTGTCAGAGTTACACTGAGGTCAAGCTAAAAGTTAGCGCTTTTTTATCTCGACAAAAGATCTTATGAGCTGCCCCGGTATGTTACGCCTGAACCTGACAACTACAACAGATTTTTTACGGCTATGTACCCGGATCACCTTACCCCGGTATACGTTTCCATGTACATCTCTGGCAACAACACTAGCACCGATGAAGCCCGCTATCCCAGAGGGACTCTCCAAAACCTTTATAAGTACCTGGTTGGTGTACTGGTTAGCCTTGCTTCTTCTATAACCGAGTATAATACCTACACTCTTTGATTTATCAACGGCTCCGTTCATAATAAACACCTGTACCACCATACTTTGGCCTAGCACTAAATAAAGCAAAATAATGTTTTAGCTTAAAACTGTAACGAACTATAAAATGTCTGCCGGGCATCAATTATAGAAAAGAACAGTATCAGGAAAAACTCCTGTTGGATTAAGGTATTGGCGAGTTAAAACACTGTGTGGTTGATGTTTACGCTGTACCCGTTGTTGGGGCAGATGACTTTTCGGCTACTGAAGACACCATGGGAAGCTCTGGGAACTTTTCTTTCATCTTCTGTTCGGCTACTATCCTTGCCTCCTCTAGTATTCTCCTAGCTTCTGGTGAGGCATATATGTCGCCTACTGGAGCTCCGAGTACTTCTCCTGTCGATATGACCACATCTCTTAGTCCTTCTTCAATTTCCTGGAGCTCTAGGGACATTTCGGGCATGAGTCCTCTCAGGACCCCCCTCAACTCTTTGATTACACCCGCCACTGGTATAAGTCCTGTCAAAACATCTCCTGTTACAAGGACCGTGTCAATCCTTAGAGCTACTTGCTCTAGCGCTACTTGGGTTACTGTAAGCTGCTTAACAAGCTTTCTTATTTCGGCTATCTCATTAGCATACATAGCGGCACGGGTTTCATCGCCCTGCATTAGTGCGTCCACAACTCTCTCGAACAGAGTCCTGTCTCTATCCCTTAGCCTCTCGATGAAGACTTCGAGACGACTGACAAGGGTGCGTATCTTATAGTTAGACATAACGAGTTTCTGTTTAAGGGGCTCCTTGCGCTTGAATACATCCTTCAGCTTTTCGCCAACTGTTGGGCTTCCGCCCCATCGTTTTTCGAAATCTGGTATGGACATTTTGTTAACCCAACTATGTTCTATCCACGCTTGGCTATATAAAAGGGGTTAAACCTTTAAACTAAGCAAAAGATCAGATATGCACTAGTATTGGTAGATAGGCTATTTAGTCTGCTCAAAGATGTGGGCTGGGTGGTACATCTAGGTGAAGTGCGTAGGCATTTCGGGGACTCCCGGTACGGGTAAGACAAGCGTTGGCAAGCATCTTTCGGCGAAGATGGGTATTCCAATGATAGAACTCGGAAACTATGTTATAGAAAACAAGCTATACCTCTATTTCGATGAGCTGAGGAATAGCTACGTAATAGACGAGGACAAAGTGAGGAACTCTGTAAGAAGACTATTCGAGGATATAGGTCCGTTGATAGTAATAAGTCACTATGTTGAGGTGCTACCTCGCGATATACTTGAACTTGTAGTCGTATTGAGGAGGGATCCCTACGAGCTCATCAGCGTGTTGAATGCCCGTGGCTGGAGGACCCATAAGGTGGCAGAGAACGTTGAAGCGGAGTTGCTATCTGTGTGTACTTTAAATGCTGTGGAAGAACTGGGTGAAGACATGGTTGTGGAGGTAGATACGACGTCTAGGTCTGTTTCAGATGTTGCTGAAGAGATACTAGAGATAGTCTACGGAGAAAAAACCTGTCTACCTTGGTCATAGAATAGACTGGCTCTCCATTCTTCCCGAAGACAAGCTTGGGCTCGTACTCGAGTATATCGAGAAATTTAGAGTGTTACAGGACTAGCAACGACAGGTTCAAAGCTTCTCTAGATTCTTTTGGGCTTTTTCTTTTAGTTCTCTTAACTTCTCTCCATACTCTTTAGTAGTCATCTTGACCGCCTGTTCAAGGGTCTTCTGGTCTAGGTAGAGAACAAGGCTTCTGAAAAACTTCAGGGCGCATCTCTTTGAATGAAAGTACACTTCCCTTCCAGCTAGGTTGAGCTTTATACCTTGACCTTCGTGAAATATTCTACCACATACCAGGCACTCGTATTTTCTAGTCATCATATTTGCACCAAGGGCCTTTCACAAAATGTATTGGTCTGGATATTTAAAGCCTTTGCAAAGCTAGCCTCACAAAAATGTTAAAGGATGTTAGCTACTCTTCTGTGAGCTCTTCTCCCTCTTCAACCTTGGTCATGGGTTTGGCGGAGACTCTCTCTCTTATCGCGTTGACCATGTTAAAAGCCTCGTTGACGTCTACATGTCTTGCCGTTTGCATTACCGTGGATAGCGTATTCTGGAGCACTTTCTCGACCGATCCTTCAGGGGGTATATCGAGTCTAACTTTATCGAATACCGCAGGAGTTGGTTCTAGCACAGCTCCCCTCTTTAGCACGGCAACATTGTCGGTAACCATGGTGACTATAGCCGCACCAACATCTCTATCACCTAGTTTTATTGTGAACACTAGGTCACCATCAAATGTTTCGCCAAGCTTTTCTACAGTGTATGCGACTGCTGCAGTAGAAATCTCAACAGCCTTCGGGGTCAAAGTCTTAACTATGCGGTCAACCTCGTCCTGGGGGATACGCTTGAATGCTTCAACAGTTAGTGTCTCCCATCGCCACGTAAGGCTCTTGTTCTGTTCATCAACATCGTAGTCGATGCGTATTCTGACTACATCACCTTTATCAATCTTTAACTGTTCAACAAGAAGAGTGTACAGGAACTTATTTAGCTGAGCCACAGCTAGGGCTATCCTCTGCCCCCATTCCTTGTCCTTCTTGACCAGGTCTCTTAGCTGAGCAAACACTGTCCTCCTAATTTTATCGGCATAAGCACCCGCTATGACAAAGCCTGAGCTAAGCCTGGGCATAAGCCTAACCCTCTACAAAAGTAATTATGCAGGAGGTAGTTAAAGCCTTATATGCTGTGCACAGGCAAGTCTCAAGCAGTGCTTTGCCAACCTAAGGCTATTATACTGCGTGGCGTTATGATGTAGTGTAGGTGTATGCACTTCAGAATTAAATACGCGACCTTTTACAGTAGGGGTATGGGTTATGCAAATGTGGTCAACAATAAAAAGCCCAAAGGTCGTAGTACCTCCTCCCGGTCCTAGGGCCAGGGAAATCATTGAAAAACATAGAAAGTTTGTAGCTACTACTACGCACGATGCCGAGAACCTGCCACTAGTTATTGAAAGGGGAGAGTACGTCTGGCTAATAGACGTTGACGGAAACGTATATCTAGACTTCTCATCTTCAATCTCTACTTCTAATCTCGGCTATCCCACGCATCCTGAGATAAAAGAAGTCGTAGTAAACATGGTAAATGTTCTAGCCCACGCAGCTGGAACGGATTTCTTCAACCCGTACCAGGTCACTTTTGCAGAAAAGCTATCATCGATAGCCCCGGGCAGCCATGCCAAAAAGGTTTTCATATGCAATAGTGGCACGGAAGCTAATGAAGCTGCGATAAAGCTTGCCAGAGCCTCGACAGGTAGAAAGTACTTTGTATCCTTTATAGGAGCTTTTCACGGAAGAACCATGGGCTCTCTAAGCTTAACAGCATCTAAGCCCACGCAGAGAAGGAAGTTCTTCCCGACTATGGAAGGTGTTGTACAGGTACCGTATCCCAACCCATATAGGAATCCGTGGAACATCGATGGCTATGAACACCCTGACGATCTTGTAAACGTTGTTATCGAGTATATAGATTACTGGGTTTTCCAGCATTTTCTACCACCCGACGAAGTTGCAGGAATATTCTTCGAGCCCATCCAGGGTGAGGGTGGGTACATCGTACCTCCCAAGGGTTTTTTCGCCGAACTCGAAAAACTCGCCAAAAGACATGGGATTCTGCTCATAGACGATGAGGTGCAGATGGCGCTTGGCAGGACAGGTAAAATGTTTGCGATAGAGCATTTTGGTGTAGTACCCGATGTAATAACGTTGGCCAAGGCTCTAAGCGGTGGAGTGGCACCTATAGGAGCCACGGTATATAGAGCGGAGCTTGATTTTAGTGAGCCGGGTATGCATAGCAATACCTATGGAGGTAACGCTCTTGTCTGTACTGTAGCATCAAAGGTTTTGGATCTGGTGGAGCAGTACCTCAATAATGTTGTTAAGTTAGAGAACATATTTAGGGAAAGGCTTGCAGAACTAAAGGATCGGTACTATGTCGTAGGGGACGTTAGGGGGTTAGGACTAGCATGGGGGATAGAGTTTGTCAAGAACAGAAAAACCAAGGAGCATGACACTAAGACTAGGAACAGGGTTTTATACGAGGCGTTGAAAAGAGGTCTTGCACTACTTGGCTGTGGTAAAAGCGCTATAAGGATTGCACCACCAATAGTTATAGATGAGGAAAGAGCTAAAATCGGTTTAGACATACTGGAGACCGCAATAAGGGAGAGTACTAGGTGACTATTATTGACGTTAGAGCTAGAGCTTGTCGATGTTTATAGGTATGAAGGATTCGTCGGAAAGAGGTTTAGATTCAGGATAAGGGGTACAAAGCTCTACGTGAATGTTCTTGCAAACTCTATAGAGGAGGCAGTAGAGAAGGCAAAGAACATAATCAAGCAGCTCGATCTAGACAAACACATACCAAGGAACCCTCCAGAAAATGATGCAAGGTAAACTAGAACATGCCTGCTTCACCAGGCTTCAAGAAGGGGGTAAACAGCGGCTCGTTTATACTAGTGTTTGTTTGCTTTCTTATTACCTCAACAATATCATTTTACCTCCATATACCAGGAAAAGAACCCGTTTTTAACAACTTTGGGTTGGCCTATAGCGATATAGTGAGCGGCGTGTTCAATCCTATATTTAAGGATATTGTAACGCCCTATGGAGATATAGATAGCAAGGCACTCTCAGAGAGGTGGTATGATAGTGATACAGCATCAAAACTCCTGAGGAGCAATATCTGTCCAGTACCATACAAGGATTACAGGTTCGAGTACCCACCGATAGTCGCTTTGCTATGGTATATATCCACGTGTATAGCGATAAAGGTAGCTCTTCCGACAAGCTATACATCTATTCAATACTATTCTCTTGTGGATAGCGTTGCCAATGTACATTACTACGTGCAATCAGCCTTCATAATAACGTTCCTGGTAGTGTTGACAATATACATGTATAGAATAGCTCTAACGCTCGGTATTTCCTGGAAACGAGTGGTAATGTTCCTGTTTTTACCGTCTACAGTTCTCTATCTGGTCTACAACTGGGATATAATTGCAGCGGCATTTGCTATTGTCTCGCTATACTATTTGATGCACAAAAAGTATCTTGCGTCGGGGATAGCGCTAGGATTAAGCATATCAACAAAGGTTATACCCGCGGTATTCGCTTTTATAATTGTTTATGATATGATTCAAAAAGTGTTAAGGGATAAGAGTTTTGGTAATAACTTGAAACTACTTTGGCCTAGGGCTCGTCATAGGCTTGCTTCCCTACATAGGGGCTGTCTCTGTATCCTATACAGGGTTTCTAAACTCTATGGCGCAACATGCTCACTGGTACTGCGAAAACTGTGTCTATAACATCCTAACGGGAGATCCCTTCAATCCCTACAACCGAGCTATCGCCTTGGTGTTGATCCTAGTAGCCGTTTTAGTGCTGATGGTGATAGACGTAGACTACGAAAACGGTCATCAGCAACTGCATTTACTAACAGCGGCACTCATAGTAGCTACAGCACTAAACTACGTCTTCNNCCCCCAGATGATGATCATGGTTACAGCGGCAGCAGTTCTGGCACTAAATAGGAAACAGATACTCTTCCTATCTCTAGCAGACATCTCGAACTTTGGAATAATGGCTCTCTTCTTCAAAGACAGCGAGATTAGGGCCTGGTTAAACGCCAAGCTAGGTCTAAGGCTCTCTACAGAATTCTCGCCCTGGACGCCAGGCTCGCCAGTCCAAATGCTGGCAATTATTAGAAACGTCATACTGATACTGATACTGATAGACATAGTATACCGTCTAGCTAGAACTGGGATTTCCAGTTTCAACGCGTTGGAAGACAACCTTGGGAATCCGAAAATCGCTGTTTAAAAGGTATAAATGGCTTCATACGCTAGGTTAGGATAAGCTGTAACAAAGGGTGATGCAGTATAAGGACCTCGCATGTTGGAAGCATGCCACTCGATTATAGCTATGAGAATGTGAAGAGAGCCCTAGTGGATATGCATGAGATAAGTCTGGATGTCCCCCCATATCCGCAGCTCAATAATTTTATAGAGATATACCTTAGACCCCTCGAAGCTGAGAAATGCCTATCGTACAACCGAGGGCTTTTCTTTCTTAGTCTAGATAAAATAGACTGCCTGAATAAGGCAAGCATAAGTATCAGAGAGGCAGAGGATGCAATAAGAGTAGTAAGAGATCTAGGCCTAGTCTTTAACGCTCTTAAAGCACCTGTAACAGGACCCTTTACCCTAGCTTCTAGGGTCTATATCGATAGTGCGGACAGGGGGTTGACAGCTACATGTCTTGCGAAAAAGGATCTCGTCTTAGAGGTGTTTAGCAAGTTCGTGGCTAGGCTAATAGACCACGTTATCCACTTAGGGATACAACATTGTCTTTATAGACGAACCTGTGTTCAACTATATCATAGGCCAAAAGAAGATACTGTTTGGCTACAGCGAACAAGATATTGTCGAGGTTCTTAGCAGGTTAACATCTAAAGCAAATATAGAGTTTGGAATACATGTGTGCGGACGTCTCAACCAGAGGATTGTAGAGCTGTTGCTTGAAGTGCCCCGTATTAGGTATATAAACATAGAGTTGCACGACTCGCCGTCAAACCTGGACCTGCTAAACAGAAGTCTCTTCGAAAAGCACGACAAGTATTTGGCGCCAGGGATAGTGAGTGCACAGAAAGCAGTTGTAGAGCCTGTGGATAGAGCCTTAAGCATACTAGAATCCGCATATAAGAGAGTGGGCGATAGGATAGACCTCGTGACCGGCGACTGCGGCTTTGGAGGTCTAAGGGGTACTTTAGGTGATAGAGAGAAAGAGTACGAGATTGCAGTATCAAAGCTAAGAATAGTAGTAGAAACTGTACATAGGTTCAAGAAAACTATTGGGGTAGACCTCTAGGTGCATACTTAGCTATGAAGTTCTGCGCACTGCTCTCAGGTGGGAAAGACAGTAACTATGCTCTATATAGAGCTTTGAAAGAAGGTCATACCCTTGCGTGTGTAGTTATTGTGAAGCCTATTAGAGATGATAGCTGGCTATTTCATGCCGTATATCCAGAGATAGCGCTACTCCAGGCCGAGGCTATGGGCTTAGAAAAAGAGAAAGTATTCCTATTTGAGGTCAGCGGCGAGAAAGAAACCGAGGTAAGCGAACTGGAAAATTACATGGTGAAGCTCCGAAAGGAGATAGATTTCGATACAATTTTGTGCGGAGCTATTTCGAGCAGGTATCAACTGACCAGGTTTGAGAAGATAGCAGGGAGACTTGGTGTAAAGGTTTATTCACCGCTCTGGGGCATAGACCAGGAAAAATACATGAAACAACTGGTTGAGGAGGGGTTTGTATTCGTAATAACTAAGATAATGTCCATGGGGCTACCCCCAGACTTTTTAGCAAAACCTATCGACCTAATCCACGTAGAGAAAATAATAAATCTCTCGCGTTTATACGGTTTCAACCCAGCCTTCGAAGGTGGTGAAGCCGAAACTCTAGTCGTAGAAGCACCACACTATAGATACAGCATCTGTATTGAAGGCGTTAGAGAATCTTTAACAGAATTCGAACACGTATTCAAAATAAGTAAGTATTGGCTTGGAGAAAAGGGTCGTACATGCGTAGCAATTTTATGATCAAGACAGTCCAATAGGAACCGGTTGATTTAATTAATTTCTCGGACTGTTACATGCCTAGTTTAACACTCTAACAGGGATTAAGCGTCGCAAGTCTTGGGATACGCTTTAGCGTGTTATAATAATTGTTTTGAAATAACTATACACAGTCTATTAGGAGCTATAAAACTTCCCAGTTCTTTAATGCACATCTATAGAAAACATTTAATTAGCCACTAGCTATCTTTAGTCTAGGGATCCACATGAAGATATCCACAGTTGTAGTCATAGTAATCGTAGCAGTAATAGCATTTGCCTTGGCTTACTATGCATATGCGTATTATATGCGTCAAGGCGGAGCATCAGAACTGCCTGCATCTAATAAAGGAGTTATTTTGCAAGGAGCTGGCGCCTCATTTGTCTATCCACAGATTGTAGAGTGGGCGAGTAGGTTTCAGAATAGGTATGGAATTCAAATAAATTATCAATCCGTCGGTAGCGGAGCAGGGCAGTCAATGTTCTTTCAGAAGGTAGTAGACTTTGCCTGTAGCGATCCACCCTTGTCCAAAGAGACTTGGTCTAAGTATAATGGTTCTGTGCTTCAGATTCCTTGGCTCTTTGGTGCTGTAGTCATTGTTTATAACATTCCTGAGCTTCCTAATAATACAGTACTCAAGCTCGATGCTGTAGCTATTGCTAGAATATATAGGGGGGACATAGTATATTGGGATGATGAGTACATAAAGAACTTGAATCCAGATCTAGCAAGTATGTTGCCGCACAAAGAAATAATAGTGGTCTACAGGTCTGATTCTAGTGGAACCACACAGCTGTTTACAACGTTTCTATATAAAGCCTCTGGTGGTGTATGGCCTAGGGAACTAGTTGGAAAATCCATTAGTTGGCCTGTCGAAGCCTCTGGAAGGGGTGTAGGGGGGAAGGGAAACGAAGGTGTTACGCAAATCGTTATACAAACGCCATATAGTATAGGCTATGTTGAGTGGAGTTATGCCATCAAAAACAACCTTAGTATAGCTGCTATCAAGAACGCTGCGGACAATTTCATACTTCCATCTAAAGAATCATTACAGGCCGCTCTAGAGAATGCCGAGATACCAGCGTCACCTCTCGACGATTTTAGTGGGATACTAGATAGTATTATCTATGCTCCTGGAAAAGATGGTTATCCTATAGCAGGTCCAACACATATAATACTCTGGAGGGAATATGAAGACCCGAATAAAGCAGAGGCTATAAAGCTATTCCTGAGGTGGATTGCTGAAGAAGGGTACGACTATGTACTAGAGGGCTATGTAGCTCCGCCAGAAAGCGTTAGAGAACTATTGATTGAAGCAGCAGATCTCGTGGTTTCGTGACGGGTTATGGTATGGCGAACTTGGGTGAGAACGACTAGAAAAGACAAGCTGTTTTTTATGTCTCTGTTACCATTTTCTTTATCGCTTCTAGCCATTCTTATAATATCGATTATTGTTATAATGCAGAGATCCTTAGAAGCTCTCCAGGTTTTTGGATATAGACTTTTTATATCAAGTACCTGGAATCCCGAGATAGGGGTCTACGGACTTTTAGCACCGCTAGTGGGATCTATAGTTACGTCGTTGCTAGCAGTATTTTTTGCTCTTGTTTTTTCACTTCCCTTGACAATTACAATAACAGAACATCTGCGAGGTATTTCGAAAAAAATTGTCACGTCTATAGTCGAACTTATGGGCGGCATACCCACAATAGTATACGCTGTATGGGCTTCACAATATCTTGTGCCTTTCCTAAAGACTTTCATTATGGAGCCCCTACATAGAATGTTTTCGTTTATTCCACTCTTTTCATGTAGACCTGCGACAGGGTTTTCAGTTTTATCAGCCGGCTTTGCCATTGGCATTTCCATAATCCCTTATGTAACAGCGTTAATGATCGAGGCTTATCATAGCATACCCATAGCATACAAAGAGGCTTGCTATGGTATTGGGGCGACTAGGTACGAGACCATAAGGATTATGTTGTCCCTATCTCGACCTGCTATATTAGCAGCATTGATTCTGGGACTTGCGAGATCTCTCGGCGAAACCACTATAGCTGTGGCTACTGTTGGAAACTCTATGTATTTAAGTGCGTGTCTGTTTGCGCCAAGCTATACCGTGCCTGCTTTGATAGCATCCCAGTTTGCTAATGCCCACTTGTATGCGCATGCGGAGTCTGTTCTCTATACCTCAATTCTAGTCGTGATGTTAATATCGGTTATGCTCAGCTTCTATGCTTCGACAATATTAATCAGATGGAGGTCGAGGATTGTTGTATAGCTGGAGGAAGATAAGAGAAAAGCTCTTTACATGCATAGTAACCGTGTTTTCGCTACTGGCTATAGCACCGATAATTCATTTAATAATCGTAGTCTCAATAAATGGGGGTATGGCTATGCTTAAAGCTGGCTTAAACTTCTTTACCGACCTACCGCCAACACCTTATTCAAAAGAAATTGGAGGAATAGCGCCGGCAATAGTAGGAACAGCCATAGTGACGGCAATATCGTTGCCCATAACAATATCACTTGCGTTATTTGCAGCAATAATGACCTCAGAGTTTCCAAGAAACCCGATTTCATTAACTATTGATGCTGTTGCGCGTTCTCTTGCAAGCATACCAACAATAGCAATATCAATGATAGTCTACGTGCTTGTAGTCGTACCCATGAATAGGTTTTCAGCTCTAGCTGGTGCAATAGCACTAGCCATAGTTGCTATGCCATATGCTTATACCTACATCTCAACAGCGCTTCGTTCCGTACCTGCGGTATATAGAGAGGCTGCGTTATCGGTGGCGATGAGTAGGTGGGGTACGGTACTGAGGGTTCTCATACCAATAGCCGGCAAAAGTATTGTTGTAGGAATACTCATGACTATGGCTAGGATAATGGGCGAGACAGCCGCACTGCTCTTTACAGTTGGTAGGATGAGGGCAACAGTACCATTTTCGCCTACAGAACCTGTAGATGCGATACCCCTTCTGATATTTGATTACATCCTGTCTCCTTATGAAATATGGCACCAAGTTGCATGGGGCGCTACGGCTTTTCTTCTCTTAGCATATGTAGTCATATTCCTAGCAGTTAAATTGGTTGTAAAAGAGGTGAGGATGTGAATTGTTTGCGGTTGAGATGGATAATGTAAAGGTCTATATAGGAAATAGGCAAGTGTTGAAGGGTGTAACGTTGAAGGTGTACTACAACACTATATTCGTTATCATGGGACCCTCGGGATCCGGTAAGACAACACTTCTCAGAGTAATAAATAGACTTATAGACGTTGTAGAGGGTGCTAGAGTAGAGGGCCACGTAAAAAGTGCTAGGTTTTTGACATAATGAACTGCGATCCGTACGAGCTAAGAAAGCAAATAGGCATGGTGTTCCAAGTGCCAAACCCTTTTCCCCATCTAACAATATATGATAATGTAGCCATAGCCGCTAAAATAAATAACGTCGCGAGAAGCAAGAAAGAGCTTGATAGTATAGTAAGGTGGGCCTTAGAAAAAGCCATGTTATGGGACGAGGTCAAGGATCGACTACATGATTATCCACACCAGCTAAGTGGCGGGCAGAAGCAAAGGTTGTGCCTGGCAAGAGCGCTTGCCATGAAACCAAGGCTTCTACTTCTTGATGAACCTACAGCCAATATCGACCCTGTAAATGCAAGAAAGCTTGAAGACGCCATAGTTTCACTAAAAGATGAAGTTACCGTGGTTATGGTTACACACTCGCCACATCAAGCAGCCAGGGTTGCCGATCATGTAGCCGTGCTCTACGATGGGAAAGTAGTTGAGCAAGGTCCAGCAAAGCAGCTGTTTTTAAGACCATCAACAGAAATTGCTCAAAAATTGCTAAGAGGTGAGATATAGTTGTCCTTGATGGGGGTTGAACTCGAAAGGCTGAAATCAATATTACATCATATGGCCCAGAATATTAAAAATGTAGTAAAGCTGACTAAAACACTTATGGAGGTGGAAGATGTTGCAAAGAGAAAGAGCATCAGGAGTGATATAGAGAATATAGTCCTTATTTTGGATAAAATGCGAAGAGATTTCGTAAATGAGGTGATGATATTCATAGCCAGAAGACAGCCCCTAGGCAGAGAATTGATTTCTGCACACATACTAATAAGCATAGCTTATGATGTATACAGAATCTCTAGATATTGCAGGGAAATCGCCAGAATCGATGAGATGCTAGAACCAAGCGCAAGTTTAAACGCAATAGCAAACCTATCAGATATCTTTAAAAAAGCTGTAGAAGCTGTAGAAGCAGCTCTTGATGACCTCGTAAGGTTTTCACCTGAAAAATTTGATTTTGTAAACGAGATAGATGCGCAAGTGGATGATATCTACAAGAATATGTTACTAGAAATAACGTCATGTAGTTCATTTATACCTAGGGATATGGCTATTAAGGCTTTGATAATGAGACACATTGAACGAATAGTAGATCATGCAAAATACATTGAACAGTACCTAACAGAAATCTTATGAATACTTGAGTAGTGTGACGGATAAACTATTATCAGACAAGAACATCGCAAATTGTTTGTTTAACATTGATCCCTAGCACTTAGTAAAGCTCCCTTTTTATAGTCTAGAAAACTTTGTTTTTCTACTCTTTACGGTATACAGAAAGTAGGGGACTGTAGTTATGTATGTGTCTTACTCAAATGCTTATATAGTACAATTAAGGGAAGAGTGATGGGGGTTTGTTTACTAGGTGCTACGGCTTAGACCGCAAAGGATCTTATACGGGCGATGAAGAACCCTTGACAATCATCTATATGGGGGTAGGTTCTGTACACTTTGCTCCATATCTTGTACTTTTTGTATCCCCTAGATGCTGGAATTGGCGGGTTCTCCAATTCAGCGTTATTATTGGCTATGACCTTTTCAACTACTTCTTCGCCTTCCTCGGGAAGTATAGAACATGTAGCATAGACAAGTCTTTCGCTATGCTTTAGTGCGTTCTCCAGCAACGCTACCTGGATTTGATGCATCTTTCTAGGAATGTTGGGGTTTTTAAGCAGAATCTTTATTGAGGGGTCTTTTGGGATAGCGCCACTACTGCTACATGGAGCATCAACAAGGGAGACATCTGCACGCTTGCTCAGTCTTATGGTGCGACCATCTGTTAAGATCATCTGTACTCTGTCTATGTCAACACCATACTTTTTCAGCAATGACCGCATGGAGTTTAGCCTTCTGGGCGATCTGTCTAGCGCAATAACGTGGGCCTTGTTTTCTGCTAGTTGCATAATGAGAGATGTTTTTATTCCGGGTGCAGATGCAAAGTCGTAGATAATATCACCAGGCTTGGGATCCATAGCTAAAACCGTTAGAACGCTGGCTTTGTCCTGTATAACGGCAGATCCCTCCTTAACCAGGCTCAAGTTTCTCGGCGGTCTAGGCGATGATGTTATCTTGACCAGAAATGGGATGTTTTTGAGGACTTCGAATCTAACACCTTCACGTTCAAGTGAATTCAGAGCTTTGTCAACATCAATTTTTAGTGTATTTATCCTGATCCAGACAATACGCTTATTCATTGCGTTCAGGATATTCTCTGCTTCCTCTGATCCAGCTATTTCAACGAGCTTTTCATAGAGCCACTTTGGATAGGACAGCTTTTGCCACGTATCGAGATCCATATAGACATAATCTATGTCTTCTATACCAAAATCACGTGAAATTGCTTTTCTTAATTTAGAAGGTATTGGCATCCCCATTTCTCTCAGTTTGAAGAATAGAAATAGCTTAGCATGTAACCTATACGATAGGTTTCTTTTCCCCATTTTCTCGGTCATGCTCTTGATGAGGATATACTTTGAGACAAACTCGTGGGCAATGTTGAAAAGGTCTTCGCGGGTAATATTCTGAGAATGGCAACGGTATTTTCTACACGTATGCGTAAAAGCCTTGTCGATATTAAAGTGGAAGTTTTCGATAAGATAGATAACATTGGCTAGGACAGAAACAATGTTATCCACGTTTAGACTTGCGCTCTTCATTTCCTAGCCCTATTACCTCTCGTAATGTAATGTACCTATGTAAGACCTACTGATAGTCTATGAATAAGCTTAGGTAACATAAAAATCATCAACATCGTGCGGGCTCATTAAATTTTAAGGTTAGCATTTTTTATAAAGCTATAGATATGATGATAAGCTACATAGAAAGGTATTCTAAGATCCTTTCTTTTCTCCCTTCTCAATTATTGATTTTAGAATTTGCATTATTAAATCCTCTAGTGCACTACTACTCTTCTTTTCTATTGGAGGAGCAACCTTCTCTCCTCTCAGGGCCTTCTGTGCTCGATCTTCAAACTGTTCTAGAACCAGCTTAAGTTCAAACTCATATAAGACTCCCTCATACTTTTCCTGGTACTTTATCTCACCGTTTTCATCAACATAAAGAACGATTGTGGTGGGAGAAGCATGGACATCGAATTGTTTGAATGTTTCCGATGCAGATTTGGATTTGCAGTCTCTTGCAAACCAGTTGCACAAAACTATTACAAATGTGATCTCTTTTTTTGTTTGCATGCTGTTTTCTATAAAGGGAAACCATATAGTATCATACTTTCTGCAGGCAGAACACTTGGCATTATCAAAGTAGATAACATAAATGCCTTTCTTATTCGGCTTGAAAGGCCCATCTTCAACTTGTACAAGCTGCCAAGATCCTTTCTCATGATCATATACGTATATACCGTGGGGAGAGTTCTCATTTACTATCTTGAAACTTTGAGCGTCAGAGCCCATTGTTAGCGCCACCTGTTGATACCATTTTCACACTTATCATGAATCAGTATGTCGCTATATAAGTGTATCTTTAAAAATCCCGTGAATAACAACGCAGCAACCTCTTCTGGATCGTAAACGACATTGATGTCATAACTTGGTGTTGTGTAGAGAGTTGTTCAAAGTCGATACCGGTTCGTTAAGTTAACATATAACATCGTAGTTTTCTAAGAAATTTATTAATCAAGTTTATGGCGGTCCGATCCCAGCTTGGGCGGGCT
>Ga0065719_100366_pt1 | contig 36541 bp, 42 predicted proteins | sample GBSCel85sediment_FD_59106 | JGI IMG/M metagenome (GOLD analysis project Ga0065719, IMG submission 59106) | Hot spring sediment microbial communities from Great Boiling Spring, Nevada - Cellulolytic enrichment CS 85C v3 (version 3) | ecosystem: Environmental > Aquatic > Thermal springs > Hot... | reverse complement strand
CGAGGCGTTATCGCTTGGCTGGGGGGTCGTGCGTCTGAATAATCTTCCCTAGCTCTGAGAGGAGGTCTGCGAGCGATTCATTAGATAACACGACACTGTACTTGCTACTTCCGAGATAGACCGGGATCTCGCCCGTGGCTTCACCTGATATTAGCTGATTCCAGAACTTAACATCCGTTACCTCCCCTATAACTACCGCGATGGGGGCCCCATCCCTCAGTACTAGCGTTTGCGGAACCGCGTATGCGTAGTCTTGGCTTAAGCCGTGTTTAACCTCTGCCTTATATAGCTCATAAAAAAGTCTTGAGCCATCAGAATCCTCAACCCAGAGAAAGTAGCACCTGCCCTGATAGTTTTTGCTGAAGAAGTCATGCAGGTTCCTGCAGTGAGGGCATGTCTTAGAACCGAACGTGACGAAATTATAGTTTGTTAAGTCACCCCCCACAACTATTGACGTGTTAACCACGATGTTGCATAGCAGGAGGATCGCCAGCAGTAGCGTAAGACTCTTTCCCGGGTTTGCTCCGTCGTGCAGGGTTCCCCACCGAAGTTATTGGGTTTTCGAGGTATTTATTCTTAGGCTATGTACCGTACTCCCACGACGTTAAGTACCTTATCTGCTCTTCTGTCAGCCTATCTATTACTATATTCATTGAGTCTAGCTTAATCTCAGCTATCCTCTCATCTATGCTTCTCGGCAACACGTGAACGCGTTTCTCAAGCTTCTCCTTGTTTAGGACTATGTATTTGGTTGCTAGTGCTTGATTAGCGAAGCTCATGTCCATTACCTCGCTGGGGTGTCCTTCAGCAGCTACTAGATTAACTAGCCTACCCTCACCTATTAGGTAGAGCTTCCTGCCGTCAGGGAGTAGGTACTCTTCTAGGTTAGGTCTCACAACCCTCTTACCTACTGAAATCCTTTCCAAGTCCTCAACACTTACCTCAACGTTGAAGTGCCCCGCGTTACACAGTATCGCCCCGTCCTTCATTACCTTGAAGTGCTCCTCCCTAATCACTCCCTTATTCCCGGTAGCTGTGACGAAGATATCTCCTATTAAGCTAGCCTTACTCATAGGCATTACCTCAAACCCGTCCATAACAGCTTCTAAAGCTCTCACAGGATCCACCTCGGTAACCACCACCCTAGCGCCCATACCACGCGCTCTCATAGCTATCCCTCTACCCACCCATCCGTACCCGGCAACCACGAAGATCTTGCCTGCTAGGAGGATGTTCGTGGCCCTAAGTATCCCGTCAATCGTTGACTGCCCCGTACCGTACCTGTTATCGAACATGAACTTAGTTAACGAGTCGTTGACAGCTATCACGGGATATAGGAGTTTCCCGCTTCTCTCAAGAGATCTCAACCTATTAACGCCTGTAGTAGTCTCTTCAGTCCCTCCCCAAACCCTGGAACCTACGTCTCTGCGCTCGCCATGTAAGTACGCGTGCAGGTCCGCACCATCATCTATGACTACATTAGGTTCTGAGGAAGCCACCCTAGATATACACTCATAGTATTCCGTAGGCGTCTGACCCCTCCAGGCAAACACGTGCACACCCTCAGACGCTAGAGCGGCGGCTACGGAATCCTGAGTGGAGAGGGGGTTACTCCCAGCTAACCAAACCTCAGCGCCGCCGCTAATCAGAGTCCTAACTAAGACCGCGGTTTCCTTAGTCACGTGGAGAACGGCAGCAACCCTAACACCACTTAATGGTTTCTCCCTCATAAACTCACTCTTAAGCCTCGTTAAGACAGGCATGTGCTTTTCAGCCCACTCAATCTCTCTAAACCCAGCCTCACTTAACCTTAAATCAGCAACCTTGAACTCTACCATAACCCGGAAGCCTCGCTATTAAAGACTTGAAGAAGACTTATAAGTTTACAACTGAAAGCCTCGTTCTTTAGGGTGGGGGTAATTGGGTAAGTTTATGTGTCTCGTGTTCTGTGATGTTCTTGATGATGATGTTGATGTTCGTGAGTCTCGGGAGTCACATGCTCCCGAGACTATGATTGTTGGAGCACCCATAACCCCGAGCCCCTCGAAGAAGGGATAGGGGTAACGGGCCGGAGACCCGGCCCCGGGATCAAATCCCCATTCAGGGGACATGTAATCCCAAACCACCCCGCTCCAGGAGGCGAGGGAACCCTCGCCCCTTCAGGACGGGGAGGAGGTCAGTTGACCCGGTATGAAATTCTCGTGTTCGAAAACACTATGAGAGCTGAACAAGGCCTCCCGTTGAGTGAGGTGATGGCTGCGAGATAAGTTAATAAGAGTTCATAAAAGTGATAAGATAGTGATGAGAACCTCCGACACGGACGCCGGTGAGGAGGCCCTGCGAAGCTGAGTTCCCCTCAGACTTTTATTTAGACGTTCTACACAACTCTATTAGTGGTTGGGATGGTGCGTCTAAATTTAAGGAAGCGCTGGATTTACTTGCTGGCCGTAGTGCTGGTTGCCGCGTTACCAGCGACTTACGCTTACTTGACGTATAGTTACGTTGCTGGGATAAATGACTACATCTCTGACGAGTGTTGGTACGTGAGTTCTGCGAGGAATACCCTCATAAAATACTTAGGTTTAAGACCTACCCCCACAACAGCTGACAGAATCGTCGTGACTGTAGAGTTGGCTAGGTCTTCTATAGAGGGTGAGTACTTGAAGACGGTTGCTAGCGTTAAGGAATATGTGGTGTCGAATCTTAGCGGGAGTTTAGTGAAGGACGAGTCATACTATAAGTTTAAGTCTGACGGGAAGTTTCTCCCAGCCATCTGCGCGGAGATCGACCCAGCAACACTCAGCAACCTAAGCTCATACCCAGGCGTGAGGAGGGTTGTCGTAGGCTATTGCTACCCGAACGCTGAGGGCATTCTAGACTACATGAACTTCGAACACCCACCCCTGGTCAAGCACCTCATAGCCTTCACAATGCTCTTCGTCGGGGACTACCCCTCCCTATGGAGAATACCCTCAGTGATTGCTGGCTCTTTAGTTTTGCTGGTCATATTCCTCATATTCAGGGAGGTGATCAAGGAAGATGTCTGGCCGTTTCTGGGCTTCACGGCGGCCTTAATAACGGCTCTCGACAAGACTTTCAGGTCTTTAAGTATGGTGGCTATGCTGGATATTTTCGTGTCTTTATTCACTGTCTTAACCCTATACTTCACGTTGAGGGGCAGCCTAGGACTCACNGCTACTTCTATAGGGTTAGGCTTCGCGAGCAAGTTTAGCGGTGCCTTCCCCGCGATACCGGCACTCCTACACTGGGTGAGGAGGGAGAAGCCAGCTAAAGTCTTCTTACTATTCATTTACTTACCTATAGCGTTACTGATAGTTTTAGGCATCCCATACATCCTTAAAGACGGTTTCCTCCAGTGGTGGTCTTCCTCGGTTGAGGGNGCGTTCAGGTGGCACTTAAGCGTTAAGACTACCGAGGGACCCCCGCAAGCGATGCCGTGGGACTGGCTGATAGGTAGGAACCCCTTCCCACTACATTACGTGTGGGATCCGAGTAGGGGGGAATTCGTGGCTGACTTAATAGCTTCAGGCAACCCCATCCTATACCTCCTCACGGCAGCCCTCTCAATCCTGGTCATCCCGGTGATAAGAGAGTTGCCAGACAAAGGCGTTAGCTACTCCTTCACCTGGCTCACCTACCTAGCCTACGTGTTCCTGTGGTTCCTGGGCGGTAAGACACAGTACAGCTTTTACGCAGTGCAGGTAGTCCCCCTATTCTACATAACCCTAGTAATGCTGGTCTACTACCTAGTAACACCGCACACGAAAATACTTGAGGTCCTGAGGAAGTGGAAGGAAATAATGAACACTATTAGCATGTGGCTAGCCGGTGAAGTCTCCGTAACCCTAAAGCTAGTCGTGAGTAGGAGGGGGTAAGTTTTTACCGTGCTGAGGACACGGATTTAATTTTCCTCTCAGTAAGCTTTACCTGAGAGGTCGTGGCTACTTGCTTGATGAGGAGGAGTTAGGGGAGTGCGGTAAGATCATCGAGGTTTTAGTTGTTAAAGCTTCGGATATTGCTAAGTTGTTGAGTAAGCCTCCTGAAGGAGATGAAGTTTCGTTAAGGTTTGGCAAGATCTTCGAGGAGGAGTACGCTCTCGCTAACCACATATATCGGTGGGTTTGGTACGCGCAGATACCTAAATGGTTTATTAGGAAGGTCGCGGCCAGGTTAAGAGCTGAGGGTATCTATAGGCGGGACTTAATCCTTAAAGCTTACAGGGCCTACGCCGCACTCCTTAAAGCCGGTGTGGTCGGTGGGAAGCCGAGGACTAGATTTAAGGAACTCACTAACTCCTTATTCATAGCTGCTCAGCCAGACCTCTACGACGAGGCTACAGACACTTACTACGAGTTTAAACTTTACCCCATAAACGAGTACGCTAGGAAGCAAGCTGAGGTATTCGCTTGGGTTTTNGAGAAGCCTGTAGTGCTTGTAGGGCTTAGGGAGGATCCGGGGGGTTACGTGAGTGTTGAGAGGGAAGTTATCAACCCCCCTAAAGATCTGGAAGTAGACGTTAATGAGTTGAGGAAGGTCGCGGTAGCAGAAGATTTCTGCTCAGACCTCATGATACCCGTGCATCAATACGATAAATACTTCACGAAAGAATATTACGACATATACGAGGAGTAACAAACCTTAAGTAATGCCTTAATTGGTTCTTGAGCGATCATTAGGTATTACGTTCCCCACCAATAATACGCTGATTAAAAGAATAGGGATTCTCCANNGTTTTATTGGTGTATGTAATTAAATCGCTTGCAAGAGTGGNAAGATTAATTTATGGGGGCCTTACTTGTCGGAATCTATGCTCAAGAACCTTGAGTCCTTCGAGGATCTTGAGAGTAGCTCGGAGGATTCCGCGGTGGAGTACTTCACACTTACGTTATCGACTTACTTGGTAGTGAAGCGTCTAGGTTACGATGATCTAGCCCAGGAGATAGCACCCCTGGTTAAGTTAAGCGTNGGCGAGCTCGTAATTAGGTTAAGCACTAACAACTACGTTAACGGCTTAGCTAGTGAGTTGGGGGTGTGTGCGAGGAAGTTATGGGAGGTAGAGTATAGTGATTCAGAGCTTGCTGAGATCCTCAGTGAGGCGGTGAGTCTGAGAAGGAAGGTCGATTTAGGTGTTGCTAGTGTGGGGGAGGCTCGCGAGCTACTTCATAAATTCCTTAACTTAATAGGTGTTGACCCGCGGGGAACGAAGGTGGTTAAGACCGTACTCGAGNATCCTGAGCCCTCGAAAGTCCTTCAATTAATAGCGACGGCCCTAGCTGTTTGTGTGGGTGGCTTAAGTGGGTCTTAACGCTTCCAAGCTAGACCCTCTCTCAGAACGCCTCATAGACTTCCTAGCCAGGAGAGCCTCAAATAGGAGCGTAAACGTCGATAAATTAAGGGTAATAACAGGTGCCTCAATAGCTAAGATATCTCTTGAAGTCATAGAGTCCGTGGCTAGGGAGATTTCCAGACTTGAGGGCGCGTCGCTATACTGCAACATCTGTGGTAAAGGACCCTTCACTAAGAAAGGCATGTACCTACATTTGACGAGACTTCATAAATACGAACTTAAAAGCATGCTAATTTACGAGCTCAGAGAAAAGATACTCAAAAGTAATTACTGAGTGCTGATGCTTTGCTTTAGTCCCTTAAGAAATTACCTTACTTCCTCGCACCCTTCTTCTCCCAGGCTTCCACGTCCCCTGGAACAGGCTTGAAGAGAGGGTGTGGTTCTATGTTTTCAAGATTCTTGATTTTATAGTAGTTGGTCGGGGAACGCGCTCTCAACTTATTTAGTAAGTGCTGGTACTCGTATCTTAGCTGACCTATCGTGACAGGTATATTCTCTAGTGTTAGATCATAGGCTCTTATCTTACTTAAATTGAAGGCGTATCCCCTTCTCACACCTTCTAAGTACACGTAGTATAGATACGTCCCCACATATAGTGGGGGGTTTACGGTCTGCTTAAACCTGATTAACTGAGGGTGATTCACGTAACCTCTAGTACCTCCCAGCAACACTTTTTGAGCTAGTAGTCCTTCTCTCCATAAGGCGAGAAGACCCTGAGCATCTAAGTATTTTGGATGTATTGACCATAACCTCAACTTATCGCACCTAGGAAGCGGTCTCAGCTAGTAGTTCCTTCAACGCGTGCATGTCTATTAGCAACTCTATTATGTCTCTCAAGTAAGCTGAGATTCTTAGTAGGTTCTCAACACCGCTTATACTCAGGGTTGCGGGATCCTTACTTATCTCTGCTTCAATCCCTCTTAGCTCTCTGATTAAAGCACCAAACTTACTTAAGTCCTCAATTCTTGGCTTGAGGAGTATGTGCTTAACTACCTCATCGTATTTATGACGTAGTAACGCAACGTACTTAAGTATTACCACGAGGTCCTCAGGTCTTAACTTCTTGGTGTTCCTAGCTATGACGGCTACGTGATCCGCTATTCTCTCAAGAGATCTAAGTATCATAGCCCAGTAAGTCACCTCAGCGACGCTACTCAAGCCTACGGACGTGTAGTTAGTCATGCCGAGCAAGACCTCATTTAACTGTCTTAACCCGTAGAGGTAGAGCTTATCTATGAGGCTATCCCTATCAAGAACTTCGTTGACTTGATCGAGATTCCCTGTCTTGACTACGTTTTCTACATCTTCTAAAGACTTGATCGTGAGCTTGGTCAAGGTATTTAAGGCCTCAGTAAGGGATAGTGTTGATACGTCAGCTAAACACCTAAGAACCACGTATCTCTCACCCTTCTCAATAACTTCTAAGCCTATAGTTATCTCAGTAACTCGCTTAATGAGTGCTTCTAACATATCGAGTAGGCATTCTCTACACGTTACGATGAGCTTCCTATACCCAACCACGTACGAAGCAATCAAAGTAGCAACACTTAATTCAAAATCATCACCAACCTCTAACTCAGTCTCTAACTCAAGTCTCTCACCACCCTTATCACCTGAGTAAACCCTCAGAGTTAAGTCAGGCATTACCTCAATAATTACTTCCGAGCCGTGCTTCAACCCAGTACCCTTAGCCCACTCCTTAGGTAGGGAGACGACGTACGTAGACCCACCAACTACCTGAACCCTCCTCCTATACCTCACTTAAACCACCCAATTCATACTCCTATATAAAATATATAATCAAAATACTAATTCAAATACCACATATATTACGTGTATTCTATATCTATAGAATATAAAGATAGCTGGGAATAGGTCTCGGTGGGTAAAATGCGTAGACTAACCAAAGCCTTAAGCAAGACCTTAATGGTAGTAGCTACATCTCTAGTAGTGGTTGCCGTGATCGCTGTAGTAGCTTATAACTTCATTAGTGCGTCTCACAACACGACCACGACACCGCAGACTCAAGTACTTATCTCTGGAGCTGGTGCTTCCTTCCTAGCACCACAGATGCTTGAATGGGCTAGAGTACTCACGGAGACTAAGGGTATTAGGGTAGAGTATCAGAGCGTGGGTAGTGGCGCCGGTAGAGACATGTTCTTTAATAAGGTAGTTCACTTCGCGGGTAGTGACCCGCCGCTATCCAAGGAACTCTATAATAAGCATAAGGGTGAGGTGATGCAGATCCCGGTCGTCGTAGGCTCTGTAGTGATCATATATAACATACCGGACCCTACCGGAGGGAACCACGTTATGCTTGAGTGGTGAGGTAATAGCCTTGATTTATAAGGGGGAGATTAACGTACTGGAATGACGAGAGGATCTTGGCCGCCAACCCGGGACTAAGGGACGTCTTACCGAATAAGGAGATTGTGGCAGCTCATAGATCAGACTCAAGCGGGACTACCTNAATATTCACGACCTACCTGAACAAAGCAGCACCAACCACGTGGACTAGTGACCTAATAGGGTTGACGATAGATTGGCCTGTTGACAAGGTCGGTAGAGGCGTTGGTGGCAAGGGTAATGAGGGGGTGACTCAGGTAGTGAAGACCACGCCGTATTCCATAGGGTATGTTGAGTTGAGCTACGCAGTGACTCAGGGATTACCTACGGCAGCTATTAAGAATCTTGAAGGTGTGTGTGTCAAGCCTACGGAGGAGACCGTGAAGAATGCGCTAATCAATGTTGTCGGAGAGCTCCCTAAATCTCCTCTGGATGACTGGAGTGACGCGTTACCTCACATAATAAATACGAAAGGCAGTAATTCCTACCCAATAGTCTCATTCTCGTACATATTCGTGTACAGGAAGTATCCCGACGCTCAGTTAGTTCAAGCGTTGAAAGAATTCATAAGATGGATCCTTACTGAAGGTCAGACACGCATGGTTCCCGGCTATCTACCACTACCTAGGGAGGTAGCTAACATAGGTCTGAAAGCTGTTGAGTTACTTGAAGTCGGCTAGTTAAGACTTCGGTGGGGGGTGACATATGTTTTTCTCTAAATCCGATAAACTTCTTTTCTACTCGACTCTGCCCCTAATCGGGGGAGTTCTAGGGATTCTCTTAATCTTATCTCTCATGGTTCTAACTCAGTCTTGGCCGTCTTTCCAACGCTTCGGTCTCACACTATTCACGACGAGCGCCTGGAGCCCTTCCGACGACCCACAGAAAGAGTTTTACGGTCTCTCCGCACCCATAATAAGCTCTCTCTACGTCTCAGCCTTATCAGTCTTGATGTCAGTGCCTGTCTCAATATGCTTGACACTCACTATGATCGAGATACTGCCTAAGCATCTGGGAGCCCCGCTAAGATACGTTACTGAGGTTATGGGAGGGCTTCCGACAGTGATTTACGGGTTGTGGGGTTCCACCACGTTAGCGCCCTTCCTTAGAGATCAGGTCATGGAACCCCTCCACACCTACCTAGGCTTCATCCCACTATTCTCCTGTAGACCCTTCACCGGGCACTCCATATTGGTGGCTAGCATGACCTTAGCCGTCGCTACAATCCCGTACGTGACCGCCCTACTCATAGAGGGCTATTACCTCATACCAAGTAAGTATAGGGAAGGCGCTTACAGCTTGGGAGCTACGGACTACGAAGCTTACAAGATAATGATCGGGATACTGAAGCCGTACATAGTAGCGGCATCCCTCCTAGGCTTTAGCAGGGCGTTAGGTGAGACAACCATCGTAGCGCTAACTGTGGGTAATTCAATGAGGTTTAGCATATGTTTCTTCGACCCAGTCCACACAATACCTTCCCTCATAGCTAACCAATTCGAGAGTGCTAGACTTTACGAATACGCTCTACCCGCTTTATTCGCTGGAGCACTCGCACTACTGCTCATTAGCTTAGTAGCCAGCTATGCTGGAATCAGGTTGATGTATGGGTGGAGGGAGAGGATACATGTATAGATTACCTGACTCAAGGAGGTTTAAGAACCGCGTCATGCTACTCATCATAATCGCGGTTTCTATTCTCTACGTGACCCCCCTAATCTCAATAATCTATACTGCCGTAGAGAAGGGTGGCACAACCTTGGTGGAGGCAGGGCTCAGCTTCCTCACGGATCTACCCCCGACACCCCTTAGTTCTGGCGCCGGTGGTATAGCGCCCGCACTCGTAGGATCTCTTCTAGCGTCAATTCTAGCAATACTAATATCGACTCCCGTGGCTTTCCTGATGGCTTTCTACGTTACCGAGTTCCCGAGACACTCTCTCAGTAGGGTGTGCGAGGTGGTGGTGAGGTCCTTCTCTGGAGTACCATCCATAGTGGTGTCTATGTTCGTGTACTCGACGGTAGTCATAAGCATGGGGAGGCAATCCCTCCTCGCGGGCTCTCTGTCCCTCTCGATAGTGACCCTACCCTACGCTTACGTCTACTTCACCTCAGCGTTTAGGTCAATACCGGAGAGTCTGAGAGAGGCCGCTATGTCTCTCGGCATGAATAGGGCGGGGGCATTGATTCACGTCTACGTAGGTGTTTTGAGGGGAAGCATAGTCACCGGGCTCTTAATGTCTTACGTGAGGGCTTTCGGGGACACCGCCCCCCTCTTATTCACGATGGGTTTCTTAATGAACGCTGTCTTTGCCGGTGTGCTACAGCAGAGTAACGCTATACCCCTTAATGATATTCGTATACGCGCTATCACCCTACGAGAACTTCCATAGAGTAGCTTGGGGGGCGACCCTGGTTCTCTTACTGATATACCTAACGTTATTTACCGTGTCCAGGATTCTCGTGAGAGGTGTTAGGTTGTGAGCGCGTACATTGTAGAAGTAGAGGATCTCCACTTAAGGATTAGGGGTGCTGAGATACTGCGTGGTGTTACTTTACGAGTAAGGCGTAACACAATATTCGTTTTGATGGGTCCGAGTGGTTCAGGGAAGTCCACGTTTCTGAGAACCCTTAATAGGTTGATAGACTTTATGGACGGTGTCGAGGTGAGGGGGTCTGTGAAGGTTTTAGGCCAGGATATATATAGTGTTAACCCCTACGATCTTAGGAGGAAGGTAGTACTGGTATCTCAGGAGCCTAACCCATTCCCTCACATGACTATATACGATAACGTAGCTCTACCGGCAAGACTAAATAAGGTCGTGAAGAGTAAGCAGGAATTAGATGATCTAGTTAGGTGGGCTTTAGAGAAGGTCATGCTCTGGGATGAGGTTAAGAACAGGCTCAGGAATTACCCGCACACGTTAAGCGGCGGTCAGAGGCAGAGGCTGTGCTTAGCTAGAGCTCTAGCAGCTAAGCCTGAAGTGCTGTTACTTGATGAGCCGACAGCCAACATAGATCCCGTTAACACTATTAAGATAGAAGAATCACTTAAGAGTTTAAGAGATGAGGTCACGGTCATTATGGTGACGCACATGCCTCACCAAGCAGTCAGGGTAGCTGATCACGTAGCGCTCCTCCATAGCGGGGTTATAGTTGAGGAAGGGCCTGCCGTGGAGGTCTTCATGAATCCTAAGAAGGAGGTAACTAACGAGTTCCTGAGGGGTGCGTTGTGATGGCGGGTGATAGAGTATCTAATCTAGTGAGTCTTGAGAAGAGAGCGAAAAGAGTGCATGAAGTGACTTTAGAGCTACTTAAGAAGACTCAGAAATTAGTTAGTTCGGAGGATGTCGAGGAGCATGAGAGGTTAATTAAGGATGTGGAGGACGGGGTCGCTCTACTCGACGTTCTTAAGAGGAGTGTTACCGAGGCTTTACTAGCTTTCGCGGTGAGGTATCAACCTCTAGGCAATGATTTCAGGAGAGTTCACGCGCTCCTAGACGTGCTCTACGATATGTTCCGGATAGGTAGGTACTGTAGGGAGATAGCCCTAACCGACAAGTACGTCTCAAGACTCAATGATGAGTCTTTAAGAGACTTGAGAGAGCTCATGGAACTCGGTGTTAGGGCTTACGAGAAAGCTTACGAGGCTTTCTTCGAGGGGTGTAGGGGGTGTGTGGACGTGGTCAAGGAAATAGATAATAAGATAGATAAACTATACGTGGACTTCCTTAAGGAGGTAGGCACCATGAAGGCAACCACTAACACGATCGTTGCCAAGACCTTAGTTTTGAGACACATCGAGAGGATAGTAGATCACTCGGTAAGCATAGCGGTCAGTATTTCCTAATCCTAGGCACCCTTCTTAGCGAACGTGTCGAGACTTACTCTCCTCCCCGTCTTCACCTTACTGTAGTTTATCAGTATTTCCCTTAACTTAGTGAGGAATACCCTCCAGCTAATCTTCTCCTCCACCGCCCACTCAAATATTAGGTCTGAGTTCTTGCTGACTATGCTTAAGAACTCTCTCCACTCAATACCTAACTTCTTTAATTCTCTGCTCCAGGAACCCCATAAGTATTGAGGTAACTTATTATATACCAGTAAACCCCTACCCCTCCCCCCAGTCTTGCTGGTTCCTAGGACTGTGTTAAGGTTTTTAATCATTTGTTTTAGTTCTCTTGGTTCCTCAAGATCTAATAAACTCAAGTCAATCCCCTAACTAAAGTATTGTGTTGAAGCATAAAAACGGATTCTTCTACTCACAAAAACTCATGAGCTTAACTTGAGTCCCAGGAACTTAGTTATTAAGACGGTGCACGCGTTATCTCCTGAGACGTTGATGGCTGTCCTCATAGCGTCTGCTAAGGGGTCTATCACCAACATTATGCCGACTCCCTCGAGAGGCAGGCCCAATACTGCTAGAACGTAAGCAAGCATTATGGTGCCGCCGCCGGGTATCGCTGCCGTAGCGATAGAGCCTACCAGGGCGGCTAATATTAGTAAGCCGTAATGATAGGGTGTTAGAGGTATGTTGAATAATTGAGCAATGAATATGGCGCTCATGACCTGATATAGTGCTGTCCCGTCCATGTTGACGGTAGCGCCTATAGGTAGTGTGACGCCGAAGACCTCCTCGGGAACGCCCATCCTCCTAGCTGCCTCCATGTTAGCTGGTAAGGTAGCGGCTGAAGACCTGGTCGTGAAGGCTATTAAGAACGGGTATATTTGTGCCTTGAAATACCTGATTGGGGATAACCCGCCTAACCACACGATGATGGAGTATATTACGAGGAAATGTATCAAGGTAAAGAGATACTGNCCTCCCAAGAATTTAGCGTAAGCACCGAGCATTTGGGGACCGTACTTAATCATTAACCAAGCAGCATACATGAACACAGCTACCGGCGCGTAATACATTATAATTCTAACAAAGCCTATCATAGTCTTAGAACCTAAGGAAAGTATGTTAGCTACCTTCCTCCCCTCATCACCTAAGAACACGACGGCAAGTCCTAAAATTATGGCGAAGATAATCATAGTCATAGCGCCGCCAACCACTAACANNTTGCTGAAGTCTGGCTGGAAGAACGAGAGCAGGATATCAACACCTGATGGGGGAGTCGGTGGCGGCTGCTGTGAAGTGAGGTTCAGGCCGACGCCNGGCGCTATAGTGGTAGCAGCTATGATACCCCATATAGTAGCTATTATTGTCGTGATAATGTATAGGGAGAGCATTAAAGCAAGTATCTTGCCGAGCCTCCTAGCGTTAGCTATGGAAGCTGTGGCAGCCGATATAGTGAAGAATATGAGTGGCGGTATGATTATCCTGATTAACCTAACGAAGATATCTCCGAAAGCCTTAAACCAATCACTCACAGGCCCCTTAACTTCGGGGGGAGCTACCGAGCTTATTATCCAACCAATTATTATACCTAGCACAAATCCTAGTGCTATGAAGAGTAAGAGCCTATAACCGGCCCCGCCTCTGGATGACGTATTAGTCACCANATTAAATANTATANATNGNGAGTTTATATATTTTGAGAAAAACTTTGTTATAATTTCATTGATTCTCGTCCTGAAAGCACGGCTTCCACTATGAGGGACCTCGGACGCGGGTCTNTTTTAAATGTTNCTGCATAATTATTCTGGTGTGTTTAATGTCTGAGAACTTGAGGGTAGTTATTTATGGTGTGGGCCCTATAGGATCTCTCATAGTTAAGCTTCTTAGTTCTAGGAAGGGTGTTGAGTTGGTTGGCGGGGTGGACGTGGATCCTTCCAAGGTTGGTGAGGACTTAGGTGTTGTGGCCGGGTTAGGTAGGGGCTTAGGTGTTAAGGTAGTTCATGACTCGGCATCCTGGAACTTCTTGAGGTCTGTTAAGCCTGACATAGTGATTATTTCTACTGGTACCTACCTAGACCGCATATACCCTCAAATCGTTAGGGCGGTTTCTGCAGGCGCTAACGTGATATCAACCTCGGAGACCTTGGCTTATCCCTGGTATAGGTATCCTGAGCTGTCTTTAATGATTGATGAGTTAGCTAAGAAGAATAAAGTTAGGGTTATCGGTACGGGAGTTAACCCAGGGTTTGTGTTCGACGCGTTACCGGCTTTCCTGACATCAGTTTCCGCCGAGGTACGCAGAATACACGTAGTCAGGTCTTTAGACGCCTCCAAGAGGAGGTACTCTTTCCAGAAAAAATACGGATTATCCTTAACACCGGAAGAGTTTGAGTTTAAGTTACGTACTGGCGAGATAAGCGCTCACGTAGGGTACGCAGAATCCATAATGCTCCTAGGGTGCATCCTCGGCGTAAGCATAGATAGAGTTGAGGAAGGGCAGGAACCTATAATAGCTGAGGAACACTTAGAGACGCAGTACTTCAAGATTAGTCCCGGCAGGGTCTCAGGCATCCACGGGTGGGGTGTTGGCTACGTTAATGGCGCGGAATTCATTAGGTTAGACTTGCTGGCTTCTGTGGGTAGGGAAGACTACGACGAGGTACTCGTAGAGGGGAACCCCACGATGCGTTGGAGGTGTGAGACAGGGGTTCCAGGCGACATAGCTACCGCTTCGATGGTAGTCAATATCATACCAAGAGTTCTTCAAGCACCTCCAGGACTCATAACGATGAAGGACGTGATGACTCCCTCAGCGTTTCTAGGTGATTACAGGTGGTTCGTTGGGAGGACCTGAAGGGATCGGCGAGGATTTACGAGGAAGCTAGGAAATACCTTCCTGGAGGGGTTTCCTACTCTTTAAGGTACTTCGCCCCACACCCGATATACATAGCTAGGGCGAAGGGGTCTAGAGTATGGGATGTCGACGGCAACGAATACGTTGATTACTGGATGGGTCATGGAGCCGTTGTCACGGGCTTNGGGTATGAGCCCGTGCTCGAAGCAGTGAGGGAGCAGCTAGTCTTAGGCACCCACTTCGGGTGGTGTAATGAGTGGGAGGTTAAGTGGGCTAAGGCAGTGACTCAGTGGTTCGGTCTAGACATGGCTAAACCAACCAACTCAGGCACTGAAGCCAACATGTACGCTATCAGGTTGGCGAGAGCGTACACTAAGAAAAAGAAGATAGGTAAGTTTATTGGTGGGTGGCACGGCGGTTACCCGGAACTACACGTAGCCGTGAATTACCCGTATGAGTACCCCTCATCGCTCGACATGCAGTACGTGAAAGCTGATCACACAGTCCTGCTACCATATAACGACCTAGACGGTGTGAGGGAGGTAGTGAAGAACGAGGATTTAGCGGCTGTCGTGGTTGAACCAGTAGTTGGTGTGGCCGGGTGTATTCCAGCTCAGAGAGATTTCCTTAAAGGACTTAGGGAATTAGCTGACGAGAAAGGCTTCCTCCTAATATTCGATGAGGTTATAACTGGCTTCAGGTTCTATAAGGGTGCTCGAAACTACTATGGTGTGAGGCCGGACATAGTAACGGCTGGGAAAGCTGTTGGGGGTCAATACTTCGCTGGTGCGGGAGCTATAGTAGGTTCTTCAGAGTATCTAGAACTCATGAACCAGGTGGCGAGACCTAGGTTTTGGGAGAGAGCGTTCCACGGGGGCACGTTTGTCGGCAACCCCTTAACCATGAGGGCTGGTTACACACTAATCTCCGAACTCCTCAGTAAGGGGGAGTCTTTTTACGAGAAACTCTACGCGTTAGGGAACAGATTGATTAAGGGCTTGAAAGACTCTGTAGAGAGAGCTGGTGCGCAGTGCTACATAACCGGTCTCGGGTCAATGATAGGGATACACTTCACTAAGGAAGCACCTAGAGACCCGTTAACTAGTGAGAAAACCAAGAATCTGAGAGCGTGCGAGCTCTTATTCAAACACATGATAGAAAGGAACACCCTCTACCTATCACCAGCAAAACCTCACTTATTCCTCTCTATAGCCCACACACCGAACGAAATAGATAAGTTCGTTAATGATTTCGAGGAATTCCTGGTTAAGAACGCTGAATTACTTACAATGAGGTAAGACTTCTTACGTGAACAACGGGAACGATTTGTTCGGTCACTCTCGCAAGAGGAGGGTAATTATTTTACTTTCTAGGTTTTAATATTTTTGGTCATCTCAAGAGTTTTTGTGAGCTCATGAGTAAATACAGTTAAGATGGTGGCTGAAGGTTTTGTTGTCTTATGTGGGTTTACTAAAGCTTAATAGATCCTTGAGTTCGTTATCCTTGGCAGGAATAAGATGGAGGAATACCCGTTTACGATGGGAGAAGTAAGGAGTCTTGATGTAAGCCGTAGAGGGCTTCACGACCTCTTATTAAGGATGGGTGACACGGCTTTTCAGGGTAGGGCTTTAGGAGAGGCTTATCAAGCACTCATCGACATGTTCAACGACGATGAGGTCACGATATTCTTGGGTTTAGCAGGTTCTATGAGTACTGCAGGTATGTGGAGGGTTATTAAGTGGCTGGTTGAGAATAGGTATGTGGACGTAGTGGTATCCACGGGCGCTATAATAAGCGAGGATATTTTCGAGGCTATGGGCTTCAAGTACTTGAAGACACATCCTTGCGTTGATGATAACGAGCTACTTAAGTATAAGCTTGACAGGTTCTATGACACGGTAGCTAGCGAGCTTGACTACAGGAAGATGGAGGGACTCATCAGAGAATTCGTTGAGAGCCTACCTAACGGATCTATCTATTCTACGGCGGAGTTCCTATATCTGTTCGGGGAATTCCTCGATAAGCGTGGTATAGACTCGATAGTGGCGGCGGCTTACAGGTCCGGCGTGCCTGTCTTTTCCCCAGCACTAGTTGATAGTGGTTATGGCATGGCGACCCTGCTGCCGTACCGCAGAGGGCATAAGATAGTCTTAGACATGGTGAGGGATTTCTACCAGATAGTGGAGATTGGTAGGCGCTCAAGCAAGCTTGCAGCGATATATGTTGGGGGAGGCGTCCCCAAAGATTACGTTAACTTGGTGACGGTAGCTCAAACATTAATAGCTGAGGAAGAGGGACAACACGACTACTACAAGCCTTTAGAGTATGTGGTGCAGTTCACTACGGACGCGCCTCAATGGGGTGGCTTAAGCGGTGCCACCCTTGAGGAGGCTGTTAGTTGGGGTAAGGTCTCGCCGAAAGCTAAGAAGAGGGTGGTGTACGTGGACGCAACTATAGCATTACCCATAATAACACACGCTCTGGTGGACGGAGGTGTTAAGAGGTCGCGTAAGAGCGACCTCTCATGGCTATTCGAGGGTGTGAGGAGGTGATTCAAGTGGATAGTAGCGAAGACTTCGTGATTGGGAAGCACTACTACGCTAACCTCTACGACATAGACGTGAATGCCGCTGCGAACGAGGAGGAACTCAGGAACGTTGTTGTGAGGGCTGCTAAAGAATCTAAGATGAAGGTTGGTGGAGGTTAAGTCTTGGAGTTTTGGTGGTAGGAAGGGCGGGGTCTCGGGTTATAGCGTTGGTTGAGGAGTCGCACATAGCTGTCCACACGTGGGTTGAGTATCGTTACGCTACCGTCGACGTGTACACGTGCGGCGAGCAGAGCGATCCCTTAAGAGGGATAGAACTCATAATAGCTTACTTAAAACCGAGGAAATACAGGTTAGCGTACGCTGATAGATCGCAGAAAACAGAGGAAACCTTAATAGTGCCAGCGTCTTAAGGTCATTACCTTAAGTCCCATACCCCTCGCTAAGCCCACTACTTCGTCGAGAGAATCAACCGCTACAACCCCATAAACGTGGATTTTATTCTTGCTCAGCACGTCTACAACGTTCCTCAGCTTATCCTGCTCCTCAAGTATTACGTCAACCAGTAGAGCTGTGGTCTTCTCTCTCAAGCAACTCTTAGGTAGAGCGACGAAGCGTGTTTCGTTATTGTTGTTATAGTACGCGATAACATATCCTTTCCTATCATGCAGGGGGTTTTCCGTGAACGGGCAGATGAGACTGGGTAGCTCGGTAGCCACGTAACTACCTAAAACTATAGCGGCGGTCGACATAGGCACTACTAAGTCTATCTTAGCACCGCCTACGAAATCTTCCGTAACATATGAAAACAGCTTAAGAAAGCCGGGCTTGCTTAGGACGGTGACCGGGTTTTCCTTGAATTCCTTCANGGAGTTCTCTATCAGCTTATCAATCAGCCTTAACTCACTCACCTTACCGATTATCTTAGCTACAGTCCTCTCCTCAGGCACCGCAACTAAGTTCACGTACTTCCATATAGTCTGAGCGGGTAAGTCAAGAATTTTCTCTATGTCTCTTAAGCTGTAGTAATGCCTCATAATATTCAGTATCTTAAAAACGTACGCTTTACCAGCGTCTCTATGAACTCTCCTACCCCTACCTAGAGACTCACTCACCTTACATCTAATTAAATCGTCCCGTGAAAAGATAATAAGCTATTCTCTCGTTCCCCCACGATTCTTAACGCGATCGCGTGAAAACGCTGCAATAAGCGTTGCGAGCGGAACATGCGTCAAAATAATAAAAAACCGGTGTCAGTAGAACATAACATAAACTTTAATGTTTAAAACCCTATGTTAGGTTTTTATTTCATCTTCTCAAATAATTATTTGAGTGAGACCTCATGAGTAGGGAGTTGCGTATCATCATTATCGGGTTCTTAATTATTGTGATATCTCTTTCCCTATTACCCTTCGTTGTGCGAGCTGTTTTCGGTACTTACAATCCCTACTACACTTTCAGAGACTCTATACTAGCCGGTCTCTTAGTCTTGGTGTGGGTTGGCGTGATCACGTTATTGATTGCTACAGTGAGGATTTACAGGCATAGGAGTGTGGAGGACGCGACCTTAAAGAAGATAATGGATAGCTTGGCGGGAATTCAGGAAAAACTGAAGACTTTGGAGGGAAAGGAGCTGAGGGAGACTACACAGGAGAGACTTGGCAAGATCTTCATAGAGCTAGATAAAGCGCTTAGGGAGAGCGCAGTAATCCTTAAGTGTCCCCAACACCCGGACGCGGAGGTAACCATATTATCGGACGGGTCACTGTGGTGTAAGGCAGGGCATTACGTCTGGCTAAGCGAGGATCTAAAGCAAATACTTTCAGAAGCCTTACGATCGAAGACTTAAGCNATTATCTAGAAGCTAAGAACCGCCCTGACCCCCATTTGTAGGGTAAGGCTTTCAGTCGCGAGCAAACAGATATAAGCTTTGAGTAATTTATTCTACTTGGCGTGGGTAGGGCTAGGAGGGTCGCCGCCTCCTCTAGCCGAAGGCGTGAAGCGGGGCCAGTAACCCTCCACGGTGTGAGAGGCCTCAGCAACTACCCTGAGGTTTGCGATGAAGCCCGCCCCGTGGGGTCGGCGGTGACGGAGCGTCCCCTGGAGGGGGGACGCCAACCGTCTTTGCAGGGGGAATCGGCCAGGCCCGGAAGGGAGCAACCTAACTCCTGACGCCGACGTTCACGGGTCACCGGGTGGAGGACGGCCTCAGGTGCTGGTTGCTGAGGNCTCTCACNCNGTGGAGGGGGCCACGCCTCCTGAATCACGGGCTAGCCACGTGATAAATAATTTCCTGTAGGCATGTAGCATCAGGTGTTTGGTTTGGAGTGTGCTCGCTTGCTGAGTTACCCAGTATTAAACGAGGATTTAATTAATAGGAGGCTTAATAAATTGAGTTCTTTAGGGTTTAGGGGTTGCGTTGATTTAGGTGATTACGAGTTATGGGGGTTTAAGGTTTTAGGGAAGGGACACTCATCGGTTGTTTTAGCTGCTGAGTTCGCTGGGATAGGTCGTGCGGCGGTGAAGGTCTTGAGGACTGACTCGAAGAGTTCTTCACTGCTGCGTGAGTGTGATTTAATGAGGAAAGCTTTCCCAGTAGCTCCCATGACTTACTACTGTGACGATGAATTCATCGTTATGGAGTTGGTCAGAGGTGTTAAGCTAGGAGACCTCGTACCTAGAATAAACTCATGCAGAGACTTAATCACGTTGTACCTTAAGATATTGGCGAGCGCGCGCTACCTAGACATGAAAAACATAACGCATAAGGAATTAAACGTGTTAAGAGAGCACGTGATAATAGATGTTGAAGGTAGGGTCAGAATAATCGACTTCGAGTCAGGATTCGCGGGATTCACATGCAACGTTTGCAGGGTTTTTCTCAGCGTTGTTTGTGAGGGATCCTCGAATCATGAAGTGCTGCGATATTCGAGAAACACTCAAGAAACTACTTTTTGAGTTGCTGAGTTCTTATAAGGAGACTAACTCTGAGCACACCTTCGCGAGTCTGGTTAAGACTATAATCGATGTATGCGGGAGTAGTTCGTGTGAATGCGTAGGTTAGTGCCTACGGAACCCCTTCCTATATAATCGTTTAATTCATCGACCTGCATTCTTCTTAAAGCATCCCTAAATCTTATTAACTCCATCAAATCTTCCTCTGTGAAGGGACCTGACCTAATCAAGACTAGGTAGCAGTCTCTTGATACTACACCTCCNCCAATCCCCCTATACATCAACGTATTACTCAACGATCTCACATCATGTGGTGACGGAAGGCAGTTGTTTGGGTGGGTGTGTAAGCTGAAGAGAGCTCTACTCATAGGAACCGCGATCTTGTTTTCCTCACCCTCAATCAAGTACCCCTTCCCATTATTCAAGACTGCCAGCAAATACTCAACACCTGTCTGGCTAGTGATGTGGGTGTATGGGGTTAGCAACCCTATGGATTTACTCAAGACCTCCTTAACTATCTTCTTGTTAAGTAGGGTGTAGGGGTCCTCTCCCACCGAACACGCGTCGTCGCTGTACTCGTAATTCGCTATCACCTCGTTCTCCCTTCCCTCCTCTAAACTCATTAACTCGTCAGGCTTCTCACCCATCTCCTCACAACAATACTCCACGGATGGAGCAGTGGGTTTATCCCTAACCCTCACTTTCAGGTTCACACACNCGAAATCCTCGATTAATTCGTAAAGAGCTCCTTCAACGTAGTAGAACATAGCTATTAAGTGAGTCCACCCCTCGTCAATTTCCACGAACTGCCTACTCAAGTCGTCACCTCAGTACCTAAACAGATGCATTTGCTGGTTGACGTAGGGGTCGTGCTTAGAGAGCTTCTCAAAAAGCTTATTAAACGTTCTTTCTACGAGGCTTAGGTCTTTAGAGAAGTAGCCGTTGAGGATTAGGTTTGACGTNACTATGTCNGAGTACAATTCCCTACTTATTAGCCCCTTATCCAGAGCTATNGAAGCTAGGTTGGTTAAGTCTAGTTCAGGTAGGTAGAGCCCCTTAAGTAGTAGGATGTAGCTCCTGAGGAGAGATGTTAGAGCGTGTTTTAAGTCGCTAACCCCACCGTCCTTCCTGTACTTGAAGTAGTAATCAACAGCTTCCTTAGTTAAGCGCAACGCCTCAGAATAGCAGGACGTGGACAACTAAGGGACCTCACTCGATGTTCGCGTGTCTAGACCTCAAGTCTTCCTCTGTCTTACCTAGTCTAGCCATTAATTCGGCGATGACGGCATCCAGCATTACTAGAGCGGCGATCTCGAAGAGTGTTCCTAGAGGTGCTAGAGGTTCGTAAATCCCCATCAACTGCCTGACGTTGTAATCGTCCTCACCGCTTACCTTAGTCCTTCCCGGAACCTTAACAACTATGTCTGAGAGCTTACCTAGGGGTGAGTCCGGGTACGAGGTTATGCTAACTACGACAGCTCCTAAGTTCTTAGCTACCTCAGCCGCAGTAACGACGAGCTTGGTTCTCCCGGAACCTGAAATAGCTATCAGCATATCTCCCGGATTCAACGGGGGGTTTATGGTNTCGCCGAACACGTAGACGTTGTAACCTAGGTGCGATAACCTCATGGCGAAAGCCCTGCCGACAAGACCCGACCTTCCAGCACCTAAAACTAGGATCTTCCTAGAATCATAGTAGATACTAACCAACTTATTAATGAATTTCTCGACCTCCTCCAAAGAAAGCTCGGTGAGCGAGTAACTCAAGAATTTCGAGATGCTCACGAAAGCCTCCTTAAATACCTGCACCTACTCCCTTACAGATATCTTGATATCAAGGTATAAAAGCTAATAATTTAACTCACGAATTATATCATGATGATGAGGGAGGTGAACTCAGAACAGGTGATGAACGGCTAAAGAACTGATCAATCTCTTAAACTCGCGGAAGCGCAACCCTGAAAAACTTAATAGGTACGGAGGTATTCGTAAGTGGTGACACAACCATTCTCTCCGTTAGGGTGTGGGGAGGTAGGGCTTGATTAATTCACGAACACAAGCTTGGCTCTCGTTAATGCGCCAGATATCGGGTAGTGAGAGTAGATGTCTTGATCGAGAGTTAGTAATCGAGTATTCTAAGACACTGGATTTAGTCAGCGTTGACGGCGTGTACACGGGGTTGGGGGGTGAGTTATGCTTCAAGTCATTACTACCCCTAGCTCTTAAAGCTCTTGAGGGAGGTGCCGACATTTACGAGGTGTCAAGTCTCCTGAGTTGGAGGGATTTTGAGGAACTCGTCTCGGAGTATCTGAGACTCTCAGGCTACGAGAGTATTCAAAACCTGAGGACTAAGCCGAGGAGGTACGAGTATGATATCGTGGCGTTAGATCCTGTGTCTAAGATAGGTTTAATCATTGACTGCAAGCACTGGTCCCCCGGCTACGGTAAGAGGGGGAAACTCAAGTACGTGGCTAGCGATCACGAACAAAAATGTGTGTACCTCATTAAGCAGTGTCAGCTACTAAAAAACGAGTACAGGATATTCACTAAAGCTAAGTGGTTTGTTCCGGTAATCGTCACGCTAACAGACGTGGTGAAGGGCCCCTTAGAAGGGGTTCTGGTAGTCCCTATAGGTACCTTCAGGGATTTCTTAATTAACCTAGAACTCTACGTAGACTTAATGAAAACGAGGGAGCGCTCCCCCAAGATAGTGAATGAGTGTTACTCTGAAAATCCTGGCCTCTAGACTGGGGATAAGTGGGGGGACTTACTCAGGCACGTATGGAACCTCGCTCGGAGTAGTGGTGTTGGTTGGCGTCGTTGTAANTGTCTCGCTAACGTTCGTGTTGGTTGCGTTGGTGGGCGTCGTAGTGTTTGCAGGGGTTGTTGTAGGGCTCGTGGTCGTGGTCTTAGTAGTAGTTCTCGGTGCTTTCTCGATGTAGTACCCGTAAAACCCTAAAGCTAGTGAAACACCTATCAATATGATGAAGACTAGTAAACCGCCTATAACGTTTTGCTTAGCAACGCGAACGTTTCCTAACCCCATGTACCGACACCTAATTCATTAACGGAGTGATTCTTAAAAACTATATTTGCTTTTAAGTATTGTTATTAGGTCGTGGGCATGAATAGCTCGTACGCATACCTAGTAGCGTTGATCTTGATTGAGGCGTTCCTGTACGCCTTAGTTAAGGCGCGGAAGAGTTTACGTGAGGAGTTAGTGAAGCGTAGGATTGACGTGGGGTTCTTAACGATCTTGGTAGATATTGGTACCGCGTCTAAGTTACGTAAGGTAGCCTCCCCCAGTAGTAAGTCGCTGAAGAAGGTGGTCTTCGTTGCAGGAACCCTGAACATGGCCTTCATGATAATCTTCCTCTACTTGATACTGATTAACGCTGTTGAAGGGTTGTTTAGGGCTGTCTCCGTTGGCGAGGCCCCCGTATCGCCGTTCGTTCCAGTAATTCCGGGCGTCACCATAAGTCTGGATTTGATCATGCCTTTAGTCTTGTCGATAGGTGTTGCTATGGCTATTCACGAGTTCATGCACGCCATAGTTGCTTTGATGGAGGGCGTGGAGATCGAGTCTTGGGGTATCGGATTATTCGTTATCTTCCCGGTAGCGTACGTTAAGCTCTCCGAGAACTCATTTAATGAAGCACCTAAGAAATCTAAGGTCTCAATACTTAGTGCGGGCATACTAGGTAACTCACTGATCGCTTTACTCGCTCTAGGAATCGTGAGCTTACTGACTACCCAGATAGTCTTAGCTCCGGTGATAGTGGATCTAGACAGGAGCAACCCTGAATTACCCGCACTTAAAGCCAACATATCCACGCCTTCCATAATACTGGAGGTGAATGGAACGAAGATAAAGAACCTAGCGGAGTTTACCTCCTTCCTAAGTAAATTAATTAATCAAAGCACGGTCCTAATCCTGAAAACACGTAGGTGCGTTATTGATGGTTACAGGATAGTGGGGGCCGGAGCCGTAGAAACATACGTGGTGCACAAGCCTGCTGGGTCTAAGCTAGGGGTATACTTGAGTGAGTTAGTAGCTCCGGAGACCCCTCCTTACACTGTCGAGGCGTTACTATACGTTAACTGGATCTTCATAGTTAATCTTTCCTTAGCGATAATCAACGCCGCGCCAATCTTCGTGAGCGATGGGGGGAGAATATTCACGGAAATCCTGAGTAAGTATAGTAAGAAGCTTAATTACTTGGTTCAGGGAGTTACGTCAGCGACCCTAGCTATCCTGTTAGTGATAGGCCTCATCAACTACATTTGAACCACGTCTAATTCACGGATATTTAAACCTATTGCCAAACCCAACGCAACTTCCTCCAACTCTTTAAGGGGACGTGGCTTTAGTCGTGAATGCTCCGCGAACCATGGCTTCCCTCAGTGCTTCCATGGATTTATACTTTTTAGGTGAGTGATCACTAGGTTAAAACTTGTGAGCGAATATATAAAAGGGTTTCCAGCAAATATTAAAGTGTGGTGGTATAATGTCGTATTTAGAGTGGATGTTAAGGGTTTTAAAGAATTCTGTTGAGTTAGCTGGATTACCTCAGGAAGTCTACGATTACTTGAGTAAGCCTGATAGGGTGTTAATGGTTAAGATACCTGTCAGGATGGATGACGGGAGGTTAGTGGTATTCGAGGGTTACAGGGTGCAGCACAACAACGCTTTAGGTCCTTACAAGGGCGGTATTAGGTACCACCCGGAAGTCACCCTAGATACTGACATAGCGTTAGCTCTCGGCATGACCTTAAAGAACTCATTGGCGGGGATACCGTATGGCGGTGGGAAGGGAGCTGTCAAGTGTGATCCTAAGAAGATGAGTATGAGGGAGTTGGAGCAGCTGAGCAGAGGTTACGCTAGAGCCATAGCACCCATAATAGGTCCTGAAATCGATATACCGGCACCGGACGTTAACACGAACCCCCAGATAATGGCTTGGATGGTTGACGAATACAGTAAGCTGAAAGGCTATAACGTTCCAGGAGTCTTCACGGCCAAGCCCCCGGAGCTCTGGGGTAACCCGGTGAGAATATATTCAACCGGGTTCGGCACCGTGATAGCGGCTAAAGCAGCTGCGGAGAAGTGGTTAGGAGGTTTTGAGGGTAAGGTGATAACGATTCACGGATTCGGTAATGCAGGTCAGTACGCGGCTTACTGGGCAAGCAAGTACGGAGCTAAGGTAGTCGCGGTGAGCGATACTTCAGGAACTGTGTACGATCCTAACGGTCTAGACGTCGAGCTAGCTATGAAAGTCAAGAACGAGACCGGCAAAGTAATTAATTACCCGAGAGGAGAGAAGATAAGCGATCCCGACGCGTCCCTTTACGTAGACGCCGACATACTAATACCTGCCGCCATCGAAAACGTGATAACTGAGGCGAACGCTAATAAAGTGAAGGCTAGGTTAATTGTTGAGGCAGCTAACGGGCCTACAACCCCTGAAGCAGAGAAGATCCTGTACAGCAGGAAAGACTTCATAGCCGCGGTACCCGATATCCTATCCAACGCTGGCGGAGTCATAATGTCTTACCTGGAATGGGTCGAGAATCTCCAATGGTATTTCTGGGATGAGGAAGAGACTAGGAATAGGCTGGCTTCAATAATGGAGAAAAACTTTAAGAGAGCTGCTGAGAGATGGGAGAAACTGAAAGACGAGAAGAAGGATAGGCTAGTCACTATGCGTGACGCCGCCTTCGTGTTAGCGGTTGAGAGAGTCTATAAAGCGATGAAGTTGCGCGGCTGGCTGTAAAAATCATCCCATATAAACCGTGTTTTTTCTAATCACAATAGTTAAAGCCTTAATTACTCTAGACTCAACTAATTCTCGGTGGTATTCGCGTGCTCAGCAAGCTCGCTAGGTTGATTACGGAGTATTGTACTAGTGTTAAGCAAGGGGATGAGGTACTCGTAAACTCGACTTACGAGGCCTACCCCCTCATACGTGAGTTATGGAAGGAGATAGTTAGGAGGGGTGGTTACCCTCGGTGGAATATTAACGACGAGGTGTTGAATGAGATTTTCTATAGATACTCTACGGAGGAATTACTGAGGTATTACTCGAGGATTGACGAGTATATTGTTGAGAACGTGGATGTGAGGATTTCGATATTGTCTTCAACCCATTCTAAGTACTTGGTTAACGTAGATCCTGAGAGACTTAAGTTGAGAGCTCAAGCAACGCGTAAGCTAACCGAGATATTCATGAGGAGAGACTCTGAGGGTCTTCTGAGGTGGGTTGTCACCGCGTACCCTACTAGAGCTATGGCTCAGGAAGCGGGCATGTCTCCGCTCGAGTACGAGGAATTCGTTTTTAAGTCTTTGAAGCTTTACGAGGACGACCCTGTGGCCGCTTGGGTTAATCAAGCAAACACTCAGCAAAGGATCGTGGACGCGTTGAGTAAGGTCTCTGAGTTGAGGATAGTGGGTCACGACACAGACATAGTGCTTAGGGTTGATGGTAGGGTATGGATAAACGATGACGGGAAGAATAACATGCCCGGCGGGGAAGTCTTCACAGGACCTCATGAAGACTCAGTTGAAGGAGTCATAAGATTTGATTTCCCAGCGATTTGGAGAGGTATTGAGGTAAGGAACGCCAGATTGGTTTTCCGCAGGGGTGAGGTAGTGGAAGCTGAGGCTGAGCTGGGTAACGAGTTCCTCAAGAAAATGCTTGAGACTGATGAGGGTGCTAGAAGAGTTGGTGAGGTAGCTTTCGGACTTAACTATGACATAACTAGGTACACTAAGGAAATCTTGTTTGATGAGAAGATAGGTGGGACTATCCACATGGCTTTAGGGGCATCATACATTAAGACTGGAGGGACTAACAAGTCCTCGATTCACTGGGACCTGATAAAGGACATGAAGAAAGGGAAGGTCTTCGCGGACGGCGAGCTCATCTACGAGAACGGCAGGTTCTTAATGGAGGTACTTAAATGACTGTTAGAGTAGGGGTAGTTGACACTACCTTCGCAAGAGTTGATATGGGCTCCGTCGCCGAGAGAACACTGAAGGATTTACTGCCGGGCGTGATCGTAGTTAGGTATACGGTGCCGGGAATTAAGGACGTNCCGGTAGCCGCTAAGAAGTTAATTGAGGAGGAGAAGTGCGACGGGGTCATAACCTTGGGNTGGGTGGGTCCAACGCTAACGGATAAACTCTCCTACGTGGTTTCTAGCCTAGCTCTCCAGCTAGTTCAGTTAACGACTAACAAGCACGTCATAGACGTCACAGTACATGAGGATGAGGCGACATCGCANGAAGANCTAGCTAAGATAGCTATTGACAGGACAGTTAAGCACTGCAGGAACNTGCTCACGCTGATAACCTCGGGCGGGGANGGGTTGAGGAGATACGCTGGGAAAGGCTTGAGACAGGGTAGGGAAGACGTAGGCCCTATCGAATAGCTAGGTCATTACTCGCTTAAGGGAATACAGACGTTATTTATTTGTTATAAGCGCGAATTATGCTTAGAACGGTGTTTAGGGTGTTTAGGAAGGGTATTGATTACTTGAAAAACCCTTACAAGACTGTTGTTGAGGAACTCCTCAAGGAATTACTCAAGTTTTTTGGTGAGAGACTAGTATCAGTAGTTGTCTTCGGTAGTGTTGCCCGCGGTACTGCCAGGAGAGATAGCGACTTAGATATCCTTATAATTATCGAGGACTTACCTAGGTCACGTCTCGAGAGACTAGCTCAGTACCTCAGAGCCGAGAAAAACATAGATCCACTACTTGATAAGTTACTTACAGAGGGCTACGCCGTCTCAATCACGCCAATACTTAAGACTAGAGACGAAGCCAAGAAAATAAGCCCGCTATATCTCGACATGACTGAGGACGCGGTCATAGTATACGATAAGGATTCTTTCTTCGAGAACATATTACTACGACTTAGAGAAGAGTTGAGTAAGCTAGGCTCTGAGAGAGTCTGGCTTGGCAGGAAGTGGTATTGGCTACTTAAGAAAGACTCCAAGGCTGGCGAGGTGATAAACATTGAATAACATCGAGTTAGCTAAGTCAAACCTTAGGCAAGCTGAGGAACGCCTAAAACACGCTAGAGAAGCCTTAGACTCAGGTAACTACCCGTATGTGGTTAGGCAGTCTCAAGAAGCAGTCGAGCTTTCTCTAAAAGGTGCTCTAAGGTTAGCCGGGATCGAGCCGCCTAAATGGCATGATGTGGGACCTTTATTAAGGAGGGAGAGAGCGAGATTTCCGCAATGGTTTCAGGAACTCGTGGATGATTTAGCTTCAATATCGCGTTCATTAAGGAAGGAGAGAGAATTAGCGATGTATGGAGATGAAGAAATAGGTGTCCCTCCCGAGGAACTCTACACGAGAAAAGACGCTACACAAGCACTTGAAGACGCGTTAAGAGTTGTTGAAGTAGTTAAGCGTTTACTTAACGAAACATTCGCTAAGCAGACTTAGCTAAATTAGCTCGTGTTGGACTTTATATTTTGGGTTGGTGCCATGAGGAGTAGCCACGTCGGTAGTTTTCCGCTTGAGCACGATCTTCGGAACGTTGAGAGAGTAGTGAAAGACTTGGCTATTTTGGGGGTCGACGTTCCTCCATATCCTCAGCTGAGGAGTTTCATCGATATTTACGTGAGTCCCTTGATTGAAGCAGGTGTGGTGAGGTATGCGGGGAATTTCCTGAGGGTAGATTCAGGCATGCTTGACAAGCGAATCATGGAAGGTCTCAGCGTTCCTGAGGCAGAATACACAGTACGTTTAGTCAGGGAGTCTAAGTTGGTGTTTAGTGGGTTAAGAGCTCCAGTAACAGGGGTTTTCACGCTTGCTTCTAGACTCTACCTGNGTATGGAGTCCGCAGACCTCGCCTCAACCCTCCTATCCAGTAAGGAGTTAGTTGAGGGTTTCCTCACTCATTATGTGGCTGGCTTCGTGAAGTACATGGTATCTTTAGGGTTTACGGTAGTGTTCTTGGANGAGCCATTCTTAGGGCTCATGATAGGTTCTAGGAGAAACCTCCTTAACTATAGCGATGACGAGATTATAGGGATCTTAGAGAATGTGGCAAGGGCTGCTGAGGGGGTTGAGGTAGGGGTTCACGTGTGCGGTCGAATCCACAGCAGGCTCCTAGAACTCTTAGCCAGGGTAGGTGGGGTTAAGTACTTGAGTTTTGAGTTTCATGACAATCCCAGAAATGTTGAGGTTCTTGATAAGAGGTTACTTGAGTCTTACGATAAGATTATCTCGCCAGGTGTTGTGAGCTCGAGAAGCATTGAAGTCGAGGATTATGAGGAGGTTCTAGAGCTTCTTAAGAAGGTGTATAGTGGGAGTGGTGGGAGAGTTGATTTAGTTTCAGCTGACTGCGGGTTCGCTGGGTTAAGAGGTTCTCTGGAGAGTCGTGAGAGGGAATACGAGGTAACTCTTTCTAAGCTTGAGAAGATTGTGAGGATTACTAAAGCTTTTGAGAGGTACGTGACTTAAACGTACTTAGGTTCGGAACCAGCTCTCTTCCACAGTCTCTCGTAAACCTTATTTAGTTCTGCTAAGACTTCAGGACTTAATTCGTGGTAAGAGCCTTCCTTAAGTAATTTAGTGACCGTGGTGTGTGCTTCATCATATACGCTCCTCATACCCCACCTAGATCTAGGGGTTGCGTCCCACACGCGTGGTACGTAGCACCTCCCTCCTAAGATATCTCCTCGTGTGTGGGTGTAGGAGGAAGTTACCTCCTTTCCTAAGCAAGGTTTCCTCGATAACCTCGATAGCTATCTCCTCAGCGCTCATTCCAAAGCCTCTTGAAACTCTCTTAACCAACCCGCACACCTCGTTATCCAGCACTAACTTCTCAAGAGACTGAACACTCTCAAACTCTAACATGCCGGGACCTGAGACCACGTCAAAGCCTGCGAGAACGGCTGCGAGCGCTGAATAAGCTTCTTCAGCACCTGCTTGATAATCAACTAGCTTAGAGTCACTCAATCCCATATATGTGTGTGAAGGGAGTTCCAGGAATCTCGCGAGATCTCGGTAAATCAGGGATACTAGAAGAGATTCTGGGGCCACTATTAAGGGAGTCCCGTACCTTGGGTGCATGAGTGCCGGAGACCCGCCATAAATGACTGGAGCATCCTTAGAAACCATCTGTGCTAGAACGATACCACTTAAAACCTACGGCGTGGTGCAGGGTNGCAGCACCTACCATAGTGACCGGTGCCGTACGCCCCTAAACCAGGCATTGAAACAATCTCGGAGGGGATCCCGGCCTTAGCTAAATCAATGACGTTTCTTGACGTTACTTTACTCCAAGAGAGAGGAGGTGAGGGGGCTAAGCGTCGAATATTGTGAAAGGTCTTCTCCAAGCATCCTCCCTAACCACCTTAAGCATCTCAAGCATTACCGGAAGGTTCTCCACTGTGAAGGCTCCCGTAATCACTGGTTTTCTAGAGTATCTTAATATGGGGTAGAGTCTGACAGCGTCTCTAATCTCTATCGGTGTGTCGCCAGGAACTAGGGCCGTGCTCTGAGCATCTATAAATTCCAGGTTCTCGACAATCACGACCAGGTTTTTGAGATCTTCTAGTGTGGGAGTTCTGGGCTCTGTAGCGCCGTAATCGAGTATTTTTATTGCTGCTGAGCCCGGGTTAAATATTAAAGCGCCGTCACCTAGTGTAGCAACCTTCTTCCCGTCTCTATCGTAGAAGTCAATCTTCTTAGGTACGTTCTTCAATGCCTCATGAACCATCTCCTCAGGAACTAAGACTCTATCATCAGCTTTTGTCGCTCCAGCATCTANTAATANCTTAGCTACTTCAGGATCCTCGAACCTGACACCAACCCTGCTGAGCAGGTCTAGGGCTCTGCTATGTATCTCCAGCGCCTCATCCCTGCTTATAGTCGTTAATGTGGGTTTAGGCATCATACAACACCTAGCAACTCCTTAACCTTCTTAAGTGCTTTGAATGCGTCATCGCCGCACACGTCAGCACCTATCTTCCTCACCCAATCCTCAGTTACTGGGGCCCCGCCGGCGACGACTATGACTCCTTCCCTGAGACCTCTACGCTTAAGTTCCTCGATAACCTTCGCTTGCTCAATCATCGTAGTCGTCATTAGAGCTGAGAGGCCGACCACCCTGGCTTTCTTAGACTCTACCGCTTCGGCAAATCTCTCCGGAGGGACGTCAACCCCTAAATCAATGACTTCAAACCCCTCAGCTTCGAATAAAGCCTTAGCTATGTTCTTACCTAGTTCGTGAATATCCCCTCTCACAGTCCCGAAGACCGCCACAACCCCCCTACCTACAGCACCTGAAGAGAGTCTGGGTTTAAGAACGTTATCAAAGACTTGCTTAAAAGCTTCAGCAGATGCGATTAAGTCAGCTATGAAGTACTCGCCTCTCTCATACATCTCACCAACGACCCTCATTGCCGGAGCTAAGACCTCGGAAATCACCTGCCTTACGTCAACCCCCGCCGTAAGTAGTTCCTCAGCATACCTCAACGCTTTCTCAGGATCTCCTTCAATCACCGCCTCATACAAGACCTTCTTTAAACTCTCAACTAACACGCCACACCACATAAATAATTATAGAGAAAAGCTATAATTAATTAAAACCCTAATTAGTTGAAAGGATTGGTGATGGTTCTCTGAAAGTAGGGTTGATTAAGTCCGGCGGTGGCGAGACACTCCTCGACTTACTCAGGAATCGAGGTATTGATGTCAGGTCTGATTGCGGTGGATTCGGGTTATGCGGTAAATGCGTTGTTAAGGTTTTGTCAGGGATTTTCTCAGATATTGGGTTAAGTGAGCGCAGAGCTCTAGGTGACTTAATACTCGAGGGTTTCAGACTAGCTTGCCAAACACGCTTGATTAGTGATGAAGCCTTAATAGAGGTTCCTGAGTCAAGCCTCACGACATCCTATAAGTCGGTGGACGTAGGTTTCGAGAAGCTTGTTAAGCTATCGCCGCTCGTGCGTAAGTATTTCCTTAAGATACCTCCCCCCAGCTTAGAGGATCAGAGATCTGATTTGAGTAGGTTAGTGGGTGGTTTAGAGACTCATAGGATCCCCCTAAAACTGCTTAGATCAATTCCTCAAATCCTTAGAGGATGTGGGTGGGAGGTCACAGTCACGTTAAGAAACAACGAACTACTAGATGTTGAGTGTGGGAATAAAGAAAATGAGTTGTATGGTCTGGCCATCGACGTAGGGACTTCCAGAATAGTTATTCACTTACTGAACTTAAAGAGTGGTGAGACGTTAGCTATCGCTTCATCACCGAATCCTCAGCAAGTCTTCGGGCATGATGTCATGTCGAGAATAGCTTACGTCTCCGGCGACGTGGAACGTCTTGAGGCGTTACGTCAGAGCGTTATATCCTTAGTTAATGAGTTAATGCTTGAAGCTTCTTCTAGGGTTGGTGTGAGGCCGGAGAACGTGTATGAGGTCGTGGTAGTAGGTAATAACGTGATGACCCACCTACTCTTAGGGGTTGACCCCTCTAACTTAGGGAGAGCTCCTTACGTCCCAGTATTCACTCAAGGGCTTGAGTTCAGGTCTGAGGAGGTCGGTGTTAGGATCAACCCTAACGGCTACGTCTACGTAGGCCCAGGTATTGCGGGATTCGTGGGCGGGGACGCTGTAGCGGGTGCTTTAGCGGTAGGTCTTGACGAGTGTGAGGTCCCCTGCGTTTTAATAGACATAGGTACTAACGCGGAAGTGATTGTTAACAACGGTGAGGAACTTTACGCTGCTTCGGCTCCTGCAGGACCAGCGTTCGAGGGTTTCGGGACTAGGCATGGTTTGAGAGCTGTTGACGGCGCTATATCAAAGATTTTCGTATACTTTAGTGAAGCTTCAGGAGATTACGAGGTTCGTTATGAGGTAGTAGGTGGTGGGAAGCCTCTAGGTATTTGCGGTTCAGCATATATTGATGCGTTAGCACATCTCTACAAGCACGGGATAATCGACGAGAGAGGAAGGTTTAAGAACGTAGTGTCTAAGAGACTTAAGAGAGACGGCGACCAAAGGTTCGTGGTGGTGTGGGGTGAGGAGTCAGGCATTAATGAGGATATAGCTGTTTATAGAGATGACATAGAGTCTCTCTTACTCGCTAAGGCGGCCGTAGCGTCAGTAACGCAGATAGTGTTGAGGGAAGCGAGCATAGAGTTCGAGGATGTGGGGAGAGTCTTCATAGCAGGGTCTTTCGGAACGAGCTTGAACGTGGAGAACGCTGCTACGATAGGGTTAATTCATGAGTCCTGGGTTAATAAGACAGTTTTCGTGGGGAATACCGCNATAAGCGGGGCGAAACTAATCCTAAAGTCAAGCACTGCTAGGAAGAANGCGGAGGAAATAGCTCGAAGAACTAAATACGTGGAGATCTCAGCAAACAAAGAATTCACTAAAATCTATGTAGAGAACTTATTCCTACCTACCCAAAAAAGTTCTTAAGAGACTTAAGGAACCGACCTTATTTCTACGGCTCATAGCTATAGTGCCTTAACCCCAACTTAATCATAGCTTCAGCTAGTCCCACAGTAACTAACGTGGGATCCACTACCGGAACTCCAAGAACCTCCGAAAGCTCTTCACTCAACCCTATAAGCCCGCTACAACCTAATACGATGACTTCCGCGTTGAATTCATTGATCGCTTTCTTAGCTTCATCTAGAAGAGCTTTCTTCACAGTGTTTAGGTCTTTCCTTAAATCCAGCACCCTGATATCAACGCCTGAAGCGTAGACCACTCTCTTCTCAAGCCCTAGCTCGATAGCTCTCCTATAATACGCGGTTCTGGAGTATCTGCTCCCAGTAGATATTACGGCGATTCTATAACCTAGGAGGGTAGCCACTGCGAGGGAGGTTTCCCCAATACCTAACACGAGGATTTTCGAGACTTCCCTAGACGCTCTGAGGCCTGGGTCGTCAAAGCAGTTGATGACTACCGCGTGAAAACCTTCCTTAGACGCTTTAACCACCTCACTTACTACGTGAGGCACTGCCAAGTCCCTGTCGTACTCGCTCTCTATGGCTGGGGGGCCCTCACTCAAGGACCTTACAGAAACCTCAACCTCAGGAGATAGTATTTTCTTAACATGTGTTAACGTGAGGTCGTTCCATACGTCGGTGCTCACAGGATTTAACACGAGTAGCTTGTGTTTAGTCGTTCCCGACAGCCCCCTAGGCAATCCTTAATCTAGTCGCTAGCTCCCTAAGCTCCGGGTGTACGTATTCACCGTTATCTATGATCTTCTCCTCATCCCCCCATAACGTCGGGTTAAGGCATATTCCGTCCGTGTGTGATGAGGCAGGACCTAACTTACCTTTGAAAGTAGGTGATTGCGATCCCAAACCCCACTCAACAACCCCCCAAACCCTCTCATCCTCGAGTATGTTTCCAGTGAGTTTAGCGCCCGGGTTACACCCGTACGATAGGTGTGCTACGTTGAACATCTTCTCGTCGTTGAATGACTTAAGCCATTTCTCGAAAATTCTTGCTTCTAAGCCTCCCTCAACTCTCCTCACTATCCCCTCTTTCACGTAAAGTTTTATGGGATTTTTGAGGAGGCCGAGTTCCTCGGGAGGCCAAACAGAGCCGTCAAATACTAACACGCCGTTAATGCTTTCCTCTACTGGAGCCCAATCCACCTGGCCGAAGAGCATGTATTCCCCGGGACCTGCGACCTCCCCCTCAACTAATACAGGTCTTGAAGGATCGTTCTCGAATTCTAAGTCTGTACCGGCAGGTGTCTTGACTCTCATGTACTTAGATTTACGGGTTACCTCAGCTAGCTTTCTCTGGAAATCGTACAAGAGCCTCACGTTAACCCTCCCTATAGTCCTAACCATCATGTCAGCGTTCATGCCTACCAAACATATATACCTAACCCTACCGACACTCATCGCTTCCCAATAAGGCGTTGAGTAGAGTAGCCAGTTCCTATTAAACTCTATCCAAACATCGGCAACACTTAACACTGCTTTGAGAGATCTTGTTGGTAGGTAAGGGTCTGCTGCCTTACCCACACCCACCGGTGTTTGATGAAGGAAGACGACTGGTTTCCCGCCAACCACGGCAACAGCTCTAGCAGTTGCTTCAACAACGCTCCAATCACTACTAGTATCAGCTGTTATGACCACCTCCTCGTCACTAGAAATTTTCAACACATCCTTAACTAACTTCTGCGCGGCTACGGCGAGCTCGAAATCCATGAAGTTAACCACTGCGTACTCCCCCAACCAAGACAAGTAGTTCAGCTATCTTTAAAGCAGACCAGGCCGGGTCTATGACCGGCACCCCCACAGCATCGCTAACCTCCCTAGCCATACCGGCCAACCCAGTACAACCTAATACAATGACGTCAGCTCCTTCGGAAACAGCCTTAGCAGCTTCATTAACTAGGTGACGCAGAGTTACCTCCCTATCCCTATCTAGCTCAATAACCCTTAAAGAAATCCCCTTCACGCCAACGACCACGTTCTCGAATCCTAGGGACTTGATCCTCTCCTTAACTAAGACCTAGAGTCTCAACATCGCCCCCAACCGTAACCACGGCAACCTTATCGCTTAGATTCCTAGCTAACGATAAGGAGGCTTCACAAGGACCTACCACAACCTTATTATTCAGAATCTTCCTTAGCTTAGCTACTCCGGGGTCTAAGAAGCAATTCACTATCACCGCGTCATATCCTGCGTGAATCCCCTTAACCAACTCAATAATTAGAGGCTCTACCTCAGCGTACGCTTCAGCCGTCTCAACGGACTCAGGTCCTCTAGGAAGCGACACTACGTCTACCTCGGTCCCCTCCGAGGCGTAACTCTCGTAAATCTTCTTGTCTGAGTAATCCCACCTATCATGACCTACCGGGTTAACGACTAATACCCTCATCTACCAAGCAACTCCTTAACGAGTTCCTCTACAGGCACGTAATCAAAGTCGAAACCGAAGTGTCTAGGTCCGAAATACTTGAGGCCTGCAGGCGTCCTCCAAACATCCGGAGCCTTAGCAGCCACCCCGTTAACTAACATCCCCTCCCTCAAGTCGGTGTTGGTTAGTGGTTCCCCATCATCCCTCAGCAAGGTGAAGAGGTCCGGCGGCATCACCAGAGGTTTATTGTTTAGCCAAACCATTATGTGTTCATTCATTATCCACGATCTCAGGGTGAGCCCCGCGAAAGCGTCTATTCCCTTAATCATTACCTCGCCTCTCAGGAAGCCTTTCTCGTCCCGCCACTCATATTTCTCAACAATGCCTCTGAAGACCACCCAGCCCCCAAGAATCTCGGCAACCTTCTCCACAGGGTTCGCTCCTTCGGTCCTAGCATTTAGTACGGCTTCACCCAGTCTGTAAGCTAGGGTTAACGTGTTCTTAATAACCACCTTCTCAGCGACCCTCTTCGTTAGGGGGGTGTCAACAACCGCTACAAACTTACCGCTTAATACAGACATGTACCGAGCTATAGACTCGTAATCGTCTATGTCAGCATACTCTTTAACGATTACTACATCACCTGTCTCAGAAACTATGACTGAAGGATACATGGGCACGTCGAATATGTGGACTGAACACTGATGTAGCTCGGGAGCCGCCCTACCAAGCAAGTCCCCGTCAACTGCCGGCAGGCTAAGCC
>Ga0065719_106602_pt1 | contig 36719 bp, 40 predicted proteins | sample GBSCel85sediment_FD_59106 | JGI IMG/M metagenome (GOLD analysis project Ga0065719, IMG submission 59106) | Hot spring sediment microbial communities from Great Boiling Spring, Nevada - Cellulolytic enrichment CS 85C v3 (version 3) | ecosystem: Environmental > Aquatic > Thermal springs > Hot... | reverse complement strand
TAACAGCCATTATACCCTTCTTAGCCAGGAAATGCTGAGCAACATCATCAATACCCTTCTGACAAATAACCACATTAGCACCAACACCAGAAATCTTCTCCACATAGTCCTTCAGTATGTTCTCTTTCTCTTCTAGGAATCTGCGCATTTGAGTAGGATCACTAATCCTTATCTCTGCATCAATTTCGGGCTTTTCTATCTCTAGAGGTGCATCTATCAGCGCTATCTTGGCATTCTCAATCCTCCTAGGCATAGCTGGGTGCACTACCTCCTTGTCAAGAACTACTCCATATACTAGTTGGGTATCTAGTATTCCCCCACCCTTCTTCTTTATTATCTGTACGTTATCTAAGTCTACGTACCATCTATCACCCCTCCTTTCAACGATCTGTCTAATAGCCTTAACAACAAGATCGGCTATGTACTCCCTTGCACCATGCACAGCTTTGCTCGTCAGTGAAGATGTCGCTACTTTCTTTAGAATTTCATCTGATGCGGGGTCCTCCACATTAACATCTTCTGCGATTTCGTGCGCCACCTTTAGCGCGTAATTGAGGGCTTTCTTATAGCCGCTGACTATAATTGTTGGATGAAGACCCTTCTCTATAAGTTCTTCTGCTTGTTTGAGAAGTTCACCAGCAAGTATGACAGCAGTTTTGGTGCCGTCACCCGCTTCTTCATCTTGGCCTTTAGCTATCTGAACAAGCATCTTAGCCGCTGGATGCTGGATATCCATCTTGTCAAGGATTGTTGCGCCATCGTTTGTTATCGTCACGTCTCCTAGTGCATCAACAAGCATTTTGTCCATTCCCTTGGGCCCGTAGGTGGTTTTTACCATCTCTGCAACAGCTATAGCCGCCATCATGTTAGCCCTGAGCGCGTCTCTTCCAGTAGTTCTGGTAGACCCTTCCTTTAGTATGATCACAGGTATTCCAGTAGCTTCGTATGGACCCACCTGTGCCATACCCAACACCAAACAGGTTGATTTAGTGAGGTTCTATATAAACCTTTATGAAAATAGACGAGCCTGACATGTTTTAGACCTCGAGGTGTTGAAGCCAACATAGTATAAAACTCCGTAAAACCTTTAAAGCTAAAAAACTACAGTACTACTCAACATAGATCCCAGGATTCGGTTTAGAATACATACAATTTAGAAACATAGAATTGTGGTGAATAGCTTGGGCAACGTAAGAATAGGCGTAGTAAAACGCACCGCAAGAAAGCTGCTATCAATGTACCCCAACCTATTTACACCTGATTTTCAGCACAATAAGCAGGTTGTAACAAAACTCTGTTTAGTGTATTCTAGGAAGTTAAGAAACCAAATAGCTGGCTACATAACCCACCTGGTAAAGCTGAGACAAAAACAAGAGTATGTGTCCGCATAGCCATAAGGTGGACAGACTATTGTTAAGATAAAACTGCTTGGTCATCTCGGTACGAGAGCTGGTGCTAAAGAAATAGACATGCCAGTCCAAGGAGATGAACCTCTAACAAACCTTCTAGAGAGACTCAAGATGTTATACCCTGGGCTGAGAGATGTTATTGACAGCATCAAAGAGCTTGCAGGCGAATATATTCTACTAATTAATGGGGTAGACGCAAACGTGTATGGCGACATCGAAAGCATAAAGATAAAAGATGACGATATAATAACTCTCGTGCCTATAGCTCACGGGGGAAGTAGTAGTACATGATATCCATAATCTACATGAACTGCAAAGACAATCACAACACCAACATATGCAAGCATTTTGTAAACACGTGTAACGACATAATACACTGTGTTGAGATCCAAGGCATCAATGCATCATGGCAAGAACTGTTTCTTGCATTGTTAAGTGCCATAAAGTCTTTCGAACACAACGAAAATATAGCACGAAAAATTGAAAACGAATTCTACGTTAGATTTTTTGCCGAAAGACAGCTACATAGAATATTCAATACTATTATACCGAAATTTAGAGTCTCTGCAACTATGAAAATTGCTCTGTTACACCATAGAGAAGCTGCTGCAAGGTGCATTGAAGCTAATATATCAAAACTAGATAGTTATGGTGGTTGTGCGTTATCGCCGAAACCGAGCAAAGAAGCTACTGCAAGATGCTTTTCGGAGTATATCTATAAGCGCCTTGGTATTAACACCAACCTGGTATTAGACGATAAAAAGATACACAGGATTTTTCTGGGTATTATTGGCTGTAGCCATCTATTCATTAAAGAATAAGTTAGATCAGTTGCTAATAACTCTATTCATATTTTGCGATTTCTAGAAACACTTTTAATTTCCCGCAATCTAAGCTCTCGCAGGTGAAGATATATGATGTTTGAAGAGGAATGGGAAGAAGAGGAATGGTGGGAAGAAGAAGAGGAATGGGAAGAAGAGGAATGGTAGTGACATTACATTGATGATATATTTTTTGAGCACCAGGTTTCTCGGCGCATAACTATATTCTTAGGTGTATAGATGATGGTCAGGGTAGCGTCTATAGACTATGAACTTTGCAACCCTAGCAAGTGTAATACTCCCTGCGTCAGATTTTGCCCTATCAACAAGACAAGACCTTACAAAGCTATCGAACTAAGCAAGGAAAAGAAAGGGAAACCCATCATACACGAGGATAAGTGCATAGCCTGCGGTATTTGTGTCAAAAAATGTCCATTTAAAGCGCTAAGAATAGTCAACCTACCAGAAGAGGTAGAAGAAAAACTCGTACACCGATATGGTCCCAACGCCTTTAAGCTATACGGACTGCCGGTACCTATCAAGGGTAAGTTCGTAGCCATAATAGGTCCCAATGGCGCTGGCAAAACTACAGCCTTAAAAATATTGTCAGGTAACCTTGTGCCGAACTTTGGTATTCTAAACACCGAGCCACAAAAAGAATATGTGCTAGAAAGGTTCAGAGGAACACAGTTTTACGCTTACTTTAATGATCTCTATTCCGGTAAACTGAAAGTTGTCCACAAAATCCAGTATATAGAGTACATCCCGAAGTACGTAAAGGGTGATGTCAAATCACTTCTAGCAAAAGCTGACGAGAAGAAGATGCTCCAGGATGTTGTAACAATGCTTAACATGGAACGTGTGCTCAACAAGGATATTTCTATCCTAAGTGGAGGAGAACTACAGAAAATAGCTATAGCAGCCGCACTTCTGAAAGAAGGAGATGTATATATTTTCGATGAGCCTACAAGCTACCTTGATATCAAGGAGCGTATAACAGTTGCAAAGGCTCTTGACGAGCTTGTTCCCCGGGACAAGTACGCGTTTGTAGTAGATCACGACCTTACATTCATAGACTATGTAGCAGACTCTGTCGTTGTAACCTATGGTCTACCAGGAGTCTATGGCATGTTTTCGAACCCCTATTCAACAAATACAGGCATAGACCACTATCTAAGGGGGTATTTACCGTCGGAAAATGTGAGGATCAGAGACGAAAGCATTGTCTTTAGGCTTCACGAATCTAGATACGATGCCGAAGCTGAGCTCGGCGAGGTTCTTTGCACATGGAGTCAGCTAGCAAAGCGTATCAACAGTTTTGAACTGTTGGTAGAGCCTGGCGAAGTCCGTAAAGGTGAGGTAATAGGTGTTNTTGGGCCTAATAGTATAGGCAAAACAACCTTCATCAGGATTTTAGCGGGCGAAATACCGCCAGATGAGGGTTTCACTACTACAACAGCTTTCAAGCTTAGCTACAAGCCGCAGTACCTACCGAGGAACTTGCCCAACTGTACAACTATTGAAGAATGTCTAAAAGACGCTAACAAAGATTCTCTAAATGAGAATCACTGGCTATATCTTGAAGTGGTAAAAAGACTAGGATTGGATAGACTGCTCAACAAGGATATTTCTATCCTAAGTGGAGGAGAACTACAGAAATTCCACGTAGCTTATACACTTGTTAAGGATGCCGATATATATCTTCTAGATGAGCCCTCGTCTCACATAGACGTCGAAGATCAGCTAACAGTAGCCAAAGTGATAAGGCGTATAGCCCGAATGAGAAAAACACCAGTATTTGTTGTAGACCACAATGTGCTCCTAATAGACTATGCTGTCGACAGACTCATGCTATTTACAGGCTCGCCGGGATCCAAAGGGCATGGCTATAGTCCTAGTGCAGTTGCCAAGGTATTCAACGAATTCCTAAAAGAGCTCAACATAACAATGAGAAGAGACCCACAAACAGGAAGACCCAGAATAAACAAGTCTGGCAGCTACCTTGACAGGCACCAGAAAGCTTTAGGTCAGTACTTCTACAGCAACCAATAATAGATAAGTTGTACTGAACCTTACTTTTATATACAGTTAAACCTTACATAATAGCAAAGTTTATTTTAGGCTTTAGAGCATACTGTATCTTGGGTTCATGCAACCATGAGTGAAAAGCCCAAGACAACAATATCTGTTATAAAAGCGGACATAGGATCTGTAGCCGGGCACCATGTTGTTCACCCCGATACCATGGCGGCTGCCGCCAAGGTTCTGGCTGAGGCCAAGAGCAAAGGCATAATAATTGACTACTATATCACAAACGTGGGAGACGATCTAGAGTTGATAATATCGCACAGAAAGGGTGTCGACTCACCTGAAGTTCACGAAACTGCGTGGAATGCATTCAAAGAGGCTGCCAAAGTTTCAAAGGAACTGGGACTCTATGCTGCAGGACAAGACCTTCTCTCAGACGCCTTCTCTGGAAACGTTAGGGGTATGGGCCCCGGCGTAGCTGAGATGGAGTTTGTTGAGAGACCTTCAGAACCCATAGTAGTATTCATGGCTGATAAAACTGAGCCTGGAGCATTTAACCTTCCACTATTTAGAGTGTTTGCTGACCCATTCAATACGGCAGGACTCGTAATTGATCCCAAGCTCCATGACGGATTCAAGTTCGAAGTATATGATGTAATGGCAGGTAAGTACGTTGTTATGAATGCACCCGAAGAGATGTACGATATTCTGGCCCTCATAGGCACCCCCGGGAGGTTTGTAGTGAGAAGAATATACAGAAAGAGCGACGATGAAATAGCCGCTGTTGTGTCAGTTGAAAGATTAAACCTGATAGCAGGAAGATACGTCGGTAAAGACGACCCCGTGGCTATTGTACGTGCACAGTCAGGCTTTCCAGCTGTTGGTGAAATAATAGAGGCTTTTGCCTTCCCACACCTAGTAGCCGGATGGATGAGAGGTAGTCACTTCGGTCCAATGATGCCTGTCGGCCAGCGCAATGCAAGATGTACTAGATTCGATGGACCGCCAAGAGTTGTGGCACTAGGATTCCAGGTAAAGAATGGAAGACTTATAGGGCCGGCTGACCTCTTCGATGACCCAGCCTTCGACGAAACCAGGAGACTAGCGCAGAACATAGCCGAGTACATGAGGAGACACGGTCCATTCATGCCGCACAGACTAGGTCCTGAAGAAATGGAGTATACCACCTTACCCGAGGTACTACAAAAGCTACAAAACAGATTCGTAGAAGCTAAGCTCTACGAAGTGAAAGGGCCTAAGGTCAAAACAGAGCTCCTTGAGTAACCCTTTCGCAGGTATCCCTAAGTATATCAATATCAAATACTCAACAAATTTTATTTTTATTTATATATTACGTAAAAGCCTAATGAACATCTGGTGTATGCATACATGAATGTTCCCGTACTAGCTATAAACTTTAAGACATACAATACCGCCTTTGGTGATAAAGCACTAGAAATAGCAAAACATGCTGAGAAAGCGGCTAAGGAATACGGTATCGAGGTCATAGTAGTACCGCCTGCCACCGAACTCAGAAAAATCGCCGAAGCTGTTTCTATACCTGTCTACGCACAACATGCCGACCCTTACGATTATGGTGCACACACTGGTTGGCTACCCATTGTAGCATTGAAAGATGTTGGAGTAAGGGGCTTATTGATAAACCATAGCGAGCATAGGCTAAGACTAGATGAAATAGTGGTTTTAATTGAGGTCGCAAAGAAGTATAACCTTGAGACCCTAGTATGTGCTGACACCCCTCTTGCTGCAGCAGCTATAGCTGCCCTAGACCCTGTAGCTCTTGCTGTAGAACCACCTGAACTCATAGGAAGTGGAGTTGCTGTCTCTAAAGCAAAACCAGAGGTTATTGTTAATACCGTACAAAAAGTTCGATCCATTAACCAAAAAGTTATCATACTAACTGGAGCAGGCATATCAACAGCAGAAGATGTGGCCGCCGCCATAAAGCTTGGAACAGCAGGAGTGCTTGTGGCTTCCGCCATAATGAAGGCCAAGGATCCCGCAAAGGTTATTAGTGACATGGCTGAGGCCGCTTACAAAACTTTTGCAAACAAGTAAGCAGTTAGTTGTACGGATCAGTATTTAGTGTCTCTTGAATCTCCAACCATATTTTTCTTTTCTCCATAGCTCAGTTCATGCAGGAGCGGCTATTTGTGCACATCATCAGTCCGGTAATACGTGTATAGAATCCACCAAGCACCTTAGATTTGGATGCCTAAACGAAAGTTTCTTGAAATGTTTTATAATAACTCCGATAAATATTTTACAGTTAGGTGCTAAGTTTGACCTCAAAAAACTATGTTAAGGTTCTATGGCAAGACCTCCGCAATTTTACTCGTGAATGCTTTTTAAGAGTAGGTGTCCCAAAAGAAGATGCTGAGCTTATTGCTGACCATCTTGTGCTTGCAAATTTAAGGGGTGTTGATTCGCATGGTGTTATAAGGATACCGTACTATATTGAAGGTATTAGAAAAGGCTATGTCAAAGCAGCACCCCAAATAAAAGTTGTCAGAGAATCCCCTACAACAACTCTTATAGATGGTGATAACGGTCTGGGCATACCCATAGCTGTCAAAGCTACTATCACAGCCATAGATAAGGCCAAGACAATGGGCTTGTCGGCCGTTGCTGTTAGGAATCTTGGCCACGTTGGAATGCTTGCCTACTATACACTACAAACATGTAGAGAAAGACTCATAGGTCTTGCAACAGCAAACGGCCCTGCACTCGTTGCGCCGTGGGGTGGAGCCGAAAGAGTCTTTGGAACAAATCCCATAAGCTTTGGTTTTCCAACAAAAGATATGCCCATAGTAGTTGATATGGCTACAAGTGCTATAGCGCATTTCAAGATAGTTATGGCAACACTCACTGGAAAAAGCATACCAGAAGGAGTTGCATTAACTAAAGATGGTAGGCCTACAACAGATGCTAACGAAGCAAAAGACGGTATTTTGTTGCCATTCGGGCAGTACAAGGGCTATGCAATATCGCTACTGGTCGAGATACTCTCTGCAGTAATCTCAGGAGCTCCATTGAGCAAGCATACAACACTTCATCCTTCAACACAAGGAGGGTTCTTCGTTATGGCGCTAAACCCTACCGCATTTATAGATTATAGCGAATACCTAGATAACATAAGTAAGCTTGTTACTATCATCAAGTCTTGTCCTCCCGCCCAGGGGTTCAATGAGGTACTACTACCTGGAGAAAGAGCCTCTAGAATTCAGGCGGAGAGAACGAAAAATGGTATACCTATAGAGATAGAGGTCTGGAAGAAACTGACTGATATCTCTAAGGAACTTGGCGTAGAATTGCCTGCCGTAATAGAATAGGTACACCATGGTTATATCGCAAATATATCTTTCAAGAACCCCAGGTTTATACGACTTTGTTCAGAAAGCGGTTATGCATCAAATCCTAAATACCTTATCTATATCATAATATTTGCTTTTAAATTGGGTAGCAATGTGTACTAGAAGATAGATGTAGGTAGCAATCAAATGAAGATGGCGTTTGAAGAAGTATACGTACCCGATACCTCTGTAATAATGGAGAGGACACTATCTAAGCTTGTTAAGGAGGGGGTCATCAAGGGCAAAATCGTAATACCAAAAGAATTCCTGCAGTTCTTTGAGCTAAAAGCCCTCCAAGGAAGCGCCATGGGAATGCTATGTCTTCAAGAAATCTCGGAAACCGTTAACATAACAAAGAGATCAAATGACCTAGAGGTGGTTATTTTCGATACAGGTCATAGAGTCGCAGATATAGACAATTTTAACGAGCTTGATCAGCTTGCAAGAGACCTAGCTAAAAAACTCGGCGGAAAAATCTTAACCCATAGCAATATGCAAAAATTGATATGCGATACCATCGGTGTAGACGCCCTACTTCTACCACGAACTACCGACAAGGAACTACTATTCGAAGAATACTTTGACAGCCAAACCCTAAGCCTACATATAAAGGAGGGCGCGCCTATTCTTGCAAAGAAAGGGAGACCAGGCAACTGGGTTTTGACTCCCATTGACGAAAACCCCCAACCCAGAGAAAAAGTAGAACTATTGATAGAAGAAATAGTTAGAAGAGTCAAAGCAGGCGAGGGCATCATAGAGATAGAAAGTCGAGGTGTTATGCTTCTCCAGCTAAGGGAATACCGTATAATCATAGTGACACCCCCCATAGGCACAAGTTACGAGGTGACTATAACCAGACCTATTGCAAGACTCAAACTCGAAGACTACAACCTACCCCCGAAAGTGTTAAAGAGACTCGAAGAAAAAGCCGAAGGCATTTTAATAGCAGGAGCTCCTGGCATGGGTAAGACTACTTTTGCTCAGGCACTAGCTGAATACTATGCAAGAAAAGGTAAGATCGTCAAGACCATCGAGTCTCCGAGAGATATGAAACTGCCCCCCATAGTATCGCAATACTCAAAGTTCTATGCAACATCCAGAGAACTACACGACATTCTTTTGCTTAGTAGACCTGACTATACTGTCTTTGATGAAATGAGAGACGACGAAGACTTCAAAATATACGTCGATCTAAGGCTAGCCGGCATAGGAATGATAGGGGTAGTGCATGCAACATCGCCTATAGACGCCATACAGAGGTTCATAGGCAGAGTCGACATAGGAATGATCCCCAGCGTAATAGACACGGTCATGTTTATTGATAAAGGCACCGTTGCTAAGATCTACGAAGTTTCCATGACCGTTAAGATGCCTACCGGGCTACGTGAAGCTGATCTCGCGAGACCGGTAGTCGAGGTTAAAGATTTCCTAACAGGAGAATTAGAGTACGAGATATATGTATTTGGAGAGCAGACTGTCGTTGTACCAGTAAAAAAAGTCCTTCGCGAGATTTCGTCCAAACCAGCAATCGATTTAATTAAAAAGTATTTGCCCTATGCTGAGGTTGAAGTCGACGATAAGAACAAACTGGTAATAATAAGTATACCAAAGTCGTTATACAGTGGCACAACAATCAAGACAGTCAGGAGAATAAAGAAAAGAATAGCCAGGTTGGGCTACGACCTTGAATTGAGAATTCAGTAGTTCCGCAGGGAAAACCATGTATAAAAACGAGGGTAGAAGGAGAAGAACTACTGGTGTTAGTGCCGAGAGAGAGCTTGTTTCAAAGCTTTGGAAACAAGGATTTGCAGTTATAAGAGGACCCGCTAGTGGGTCTAGGATCAAAAAGGGTGTCTATCCTGATATAGTAGCTATAAAGAATAGACATGTTTTTGTGATAGAAGTTAAGAAGAGAGCAAAGTTGGACCACATCTACATAGATAGAGAACAGATAGAAAAACTCAAGGAATTTGCAAGGAGAGCCGGGGGAGAACCCCTTATAGCAGTAAAAGTGGCTGAGAAACGTGTATGGAAGGCTGTACCCATATCTAATGTCAAAGAGGTCTCAATGGATAAGTGCAGAATAGATAAGGGCATCATAGAGCAGGCTGAAGACTTGATGAACTACCTAAATAGCAGGATAAACCTAGGCCTAGATTCCTATCTCAGCAAATAGATCCGATCCACGACTAGCTCTGAATATCGCTCTAGATATTAAATGTCATAGCCGATCATTTTGACCATGTCGCTTAGGATTCTTCAACAATATCATAGATGCTTGTGGGATGTTTTGTATTGATACCATTTGATATATCGAGACTCATGTCGATTCTATCCGCTACAAGCATAGATAGACTTATCAACTCTTTTAATAGACTTATTTCTGCGTATAGTTGATCCTCATATTCTTCTGCTTTCTTAATTATCTTTACAATCTTTGGCAGTACATTGAAGGCGAATTTTTGAAACGTTTTAATATCAGCTGAATTCAGCTTACCCTTAATGCTAAGATGTTTCATCTTCTTAACCCAATATGCTATTTGAAGACTCTTAATCTGGATCTTTATCATTGCTAGGTCGGGCTCTTCTATGTTTGATTCGACTCCCATTACGCTGTTTAATGCTCTCTCTACTTCCTCTATGTCCTTAAACCTATACCAATGTTTATTACTGGTTTTATATGTAGTTTCTATAATGTTGTATTCACGTTCCAAAACTCTTAGAAGCATTGAAGGATTATATCTAAAGTTTTGTTTCTCTAATTCATCGACCAGCTCTCTGTACTCGAAATCGCCTGGCAGATCCAGCCCCTTTAGCTTATTCATCTTGGCGATCTTGACCGCCGTAGACAAAACTATGCATAGTTTTTGTCCATAGCGTCTATAGGCATCAAGAATAGCCATGTCAATAGGCCTTAGCATCATGGTTATCGCAACCTGTATGTTGCCAAATACCTCCTACAACTACTATATGGGTTTTATCGCTTAAGTAATATAGCTATAATTATTGTTTTAGGTCTCATACTTACACTTAGTAATACGGTAGTGTGACTCTCCCAATGATACCTTAAAACAAAACACATTGCCACTTTAATAATGATTAGGTTCTCTTAAGGTTTATAAATTGTAACCCGCCATAAATTGTGATAATACAAAAAGGATCGGTAACCAGTTATTTCCAATGAAGTCCAGCTACAGAAACATGGGTTGTCTGTATGATATTTTGCGATATTTGTAGAAAAAATCCTGCTGTATTTTTTCAGCGTCACAGCGGCAAGAAATTGTGTAGAAATTGTTTCCTTGAAGATATCATCAGTAGAGTAAAATTACAAGTAGAGAAATATTCTATGATAACACCGGGAGATATTGTCGCCATAGGGGTTTCGGGAGGAAAAGACAGCTATGTGTTACTCCATATAATGTCCGAAATACTCTCTCCCAGCAGAGTGATAGGTATAACGATAGATGAAGGTATTGCTGGTTATAGCAGAACAGATGTTTACGACAACGTTAAGGCATTTTGTAGAGAACTTGGAATAGAGTGCGTGTATGTTTCCATGAGAGATGTTCTAGGGTATGGCGTAGATGATTTTATGAAAAAACGCGCCAGCCCCAATAAAGGACTTGGGACTGCGACAATATCAGCCTGCACATACTGTGGTATTGCCCGTAGGAGAATACTCAACATGTATGCACGAGAGCTAGGGGCAACAAAAGTGGCTACGGGACATAATCTAGATGATGAAGTTCAGACATATACTATCAACATCCTTCGTGGTGACGTAATGAGGCTCATCCAGTTACACCCCCTGAGTAAAACATATAGTACAAAACTTGTAAAGAGGATAAAACCTCTGCGCAGTATATACGAATACGAAACGGCTTTCTATGCATTTACTATAAACTATTCGTTTCAAGAATACGAGTGTCCTTACATCGAGTCTCGGCCAACGCTAAGGGTAAAAATACGTGATATACTAAATGAGCTCGAAAAAAGCAGTCCAGGTATACAGTTAAGACTTCTAGAATTTCTGGACAGCATAATATCTCAAATCATTGAAACCAAGCCCGTAACGCTCTCCTTGTGTAGACTGTGTGGAGAACCGACATCACCTAGAAGGACCATCTGTAAGTTTTGTGAGCTCATTGAATCCATAGGATCTCCTCAGGACCGTGTGCTGGTACACCGTCAAATGCCCAATAATCTTTAAGTACTAGGACGTAGTTATGAACATTATAGTGGAAATAGGGTGTGTCCTGACATGGTCATAGCCATAGCTAATGAGTATCTGAACGGTGTACATCAACTGTACAACCTAGTTGAAGATAAGGTGCTGTGTAACAACAGCAAAGACAAGGAAAGCATTGAATCCAAAACCCGACTATCGACACAGGATATCGTTGCGGCATACTTGATATTGTCGTTTACCAGGTCAAAAAACATCGATATTATCAAATGGAAAATAGCATTTAACGATGTTATACTGACCCGGGAACTAAAACCACATATAGAAAAACCCATAAATGACGAGCTTGTTCACTCATTATTTGTTTACGATGTGACAAAAATTATGCCAAAGAACGAAACTTATATCAAATTATCTTGTATGGGTAAGGGTTTTGTAAGGCTAGACGGTGCAACACTTGTAACCATTATGCGCTATAAAGGGTTCCACACATGCATTTCATGTGATGTAGATCCCTATACTATAGGGGAAAGTAGCGCAAAAACATATAGTTTATCACCATCATTTGAATTCAATGAAGCCCTTCTATACGTAGGTCTAGTGGCCCAAACCCCGACATGGATGCAGATTAGTATTAGCCCCAGCGAATCGAGAGTATACAACATAATAAAAGGCTATAACGTTATCGAGGCTAATTTCAAAAAATCTGTGCTAAAGGAGGTCAAAATAAAGAGTGGTGTGCCCCACTGTATGCATCATGTATTCTCCTGTGCTGTTCTCAGATATGTTGAGTATCCATATATCAACATAGAGTCTATACAAGTTGACGGGTCCACGTTAAAGCTTCGACTTAGAAACACAGGGAATAGCTCGTGTGACTCGCTAGATCTACTACTACTACGTTATGGTATACCCTTACGTCGCTTCTCGTTACCTCCCCTTAAACCAGATGAATATCTTGATCAGGAACTGAATTTGCAGAACATCGTAAAGCAGAGCGGTATCAATATTAATAATATGAATAACATAACTTTGCGTATTATATGGTCCAAAGCTTATAAATTGTTTGAGTATGATGTGCCTATAAAGAACTTAGATATTGTGTAGACGATTTATAAGCTGAACACAACACGATTTTGAGGTTGGTGTGACGATGGAGAGTGAAAACATAGTAGTGGTTGAGGTTCCGAGCCCCGTAGTCAAGGCACCAAAAATAATTAAAGAGCGAGGTACAACAGTATCGCTCAGAGTTGGTAGGGGTTTTAGTGTCGAGGAATTAAAACAAGTTGGACTCTCGGTTCAGCTAGCAAAACAGCTTAACATACCCATAGACTTCAGGAGACATAGTGTGCATCAGCAGAACCTAGAAAACTTGAAGAAATTCATTGAAAAAGTGACTATACTCATCAACGCTAAGAAAACAAAACCGGCCCGTATCGTACAGCAAAGCCAAGAAGCCCAGGAAAAGCAGGGCTCATAAAATAGTTTTCTGAATCTCTGCCAAGACCTTTCCTGCTAACGATTTTACGAGGTTCTTGTATTCCTCGTCGGCTCTATACCAATAGTCGATTTTTATACCCTCCTTAACGAGCCTTACCATAAGTATAACACATCTTACAACATTTGCTAGATCAAGCAAAAACTTGTCATTCTCTATAGGATGGCTCTCTAACGTATGATATGCAAGAGCCCAGGGGGGTATTATCGTACCAAAGCTATTTAGAACAGCCATCAAGTTTTGTATCACCGCAATAGCACCAGTATCGTTTCCTATGACAACAAACCCCGTAACCTTGCCCTCGGCTTTGCTACGCCCTTCGGTGAATATAGCGTTTTCCAACAAGGTAAGCCTATCTATGAAGTTTTTCAGGGGGCCTGGAACATTGTACCAGTAAATAGGTGTTACAAATATTATACCATCACTTGAGATTACGCGTTCGTACAGCTCGCGTCATATCATCGTTTATGACGCACGGTATTTTGCACATCTTTACATTGTCCGATACACAGCCAATACATGGCTGAATATTGTAGTCGTAGACATTCACAGCATCGACGTCCACATTTTCAACCTCCTTACATAGTCTAACGATAAGTTCTTGAGCAAAGGCTATAGCTCCATACTTCCTAGGAGACGCTGATACTACAAGTATTCTAATGTTGCGGTGCTGCATTTCCCGACCCCGCTTGTTTATCACTCAGTGGCGTGATTCATATTCACATTTTAATGATACATAGTAAGGCTAAAATAAAACTAAAATTTAAGCCTTAGAGACCTACCAAACGTTGAATAGCATTAATCAAGAATTTTTAAGAACAAATCAGCTATGGTCAGTCTCACAAACAACATATATTGGGGTCAATCTGTCTGCACTTCATAATTTCTTGAGAAAATCTTCTTCTCAACATGTCTTGCTTCTAATTTTTCTGCGATATAGTCGAATGCTTTCTCAGGGTCCGTGTGGCTACCACAGCTATATACGTCAACAGTAGCAAACGAATACTCAGGCCATGTGTGGATTGATATATGGCTTTCCAAGACTATACCAAATACGCTAACACCATAGCCTATTTTCCACGATTTTATGTCTAGCAATGTCATGTTTCCCGTATTTGCAGCTTCTCTAACAATATTGATTAAGAATCCTATGTCAGTCAACTTACTGCTATTACACTCATATAAGTCCCCAGCTACATGTTTGCCATAGACTAGTACCCTCCTCTGCACGGGTACCGCTACCATTTTGGGTCAATAGTGTTTATGAAAAATGTATTTATAAACATTTCTATAAACAAACAGTTGACAGGGTTAATAAACCCTATATAAACCCGCCACAGACGCACATAATCTGCATTAGAAGAGCTTTAAAAAACATTCTAACATCTAAGAGCTAACACTTAAAGACCTGCTCATTGACATAATTAGTGTTAGAGCAGCCAAGCAGTATGATACCACGTTATATCCATACAAGGTGATATACTCAATGCCTCAGTTAAATGGCTTACTAGAATCCCTAAGGCTATACGGCTTTGCAATAATTGGTGATGATCAAAAAAGTGTCCTAAACAGCCTTAGGTCAACTGGAATAATACACCTATTCAACGTACATAGACTTGGAAAATATACCATACTAGAAGTCAATGTTCATGGATGTGAAAGAGAGTGTTCCATAAGCTGTAGAGATGGTAATGGTGCTCCAAGCTTTGACTGCTATGGAGAGTGTCTCGATATATGTGTTACAGATAAGTTGAATAGTATTGTCAATGCTATAACAGCAAAACTTAGCGAGAGCCAATCCTAACAACAACTCTACGCACGATACCTTATTCTTCACATCGAGACTACTCTATCAGATAATGTATCAAATTTATTTTTGTTATCTATCTCGTCTTCTCAATACCTTCTCTCAACATTTTGAACAACGCTTCTCTAAGCGACTTGGCAAGACTATAACAACCATAGCCTTGTTCAAGCAATCCCTTGTCTATAAGACTCCTTATAACATTCTTCGGTTCTTGTACTCTATAGAGGGATTTCAGCTCTCTTAAGGATATTATGCTTCCTACTGATATATTTTGCAAGAAATATTTTAGAACTTTCTTCTCTTCATCTGTGAGATTGCGTATCGTCTCGGCAAGATTTCTATCTAGGTATGCAAGTATTTTACTAGGTATGCCCTCTTCAACCATCTATACCGCCTGGTAATCAAAACATATCTTCTCTCATACAGCTTATTTAGATATAGAGTCAATGCTTAAACTTGTTGCTTTTATACTCTCTATATATCCTATGTCTATCACACCTCAATTATGGTAGAGGATGCCCCGAGTCCATGATCTTGAGCACCGCCCCTTTTAATTCGGTCTTGGGCTCTACTGCTACTAGAGTGAGGCATAATCTATTTCTTGTCATACGCTTCTCTAATACAAGTAGTACTGTACCCGACATCTCCAGCAACTCAACCCCGCACTGCTCATTTTCACGAAGCTTGTTGCCATCTGCATCAAAGACATATAGAGATACACACCTCGATTCGAAATCCGTACAAACTTGTACGTATACCCTATGCTGGGGCATCATCTCTCACCCACAAGTACCGACAGACTTTGGTGCCACCACCAAATGCTTTCACACACTCAATAATAGTATTGCTTTGCTCTGCGAACATATATAAGCTCGCTACCTAGTGATATGCAATATGGTAAGGGGTATATGAGCCAAGTGACCTTTGAAGTTATAGATATTCCTATACCCCAGGGATGCAATGTCATTATCGGCCAAAGCCATTTCATAAAAACTGTCGAGGACTTGTACGAAGTACTCGTAACATCTGTTCCAGGAATAAAGTTCGGATTAGCATTCAATGAAGCAAGCGGCAAGAGACTGATTAGGTATGAAGGAAATGATGAAGAACTTGTCAAAACAGCTATAGAGGTCGCTAAAAAGATTGGCGCAGGTCATGTGTTCGTAATCTACATAAGAAATGCATGGCCTATAAACGTACTCAATGCAATTAAACATGTCCAAGAAGTGGTAAGAATTATCGCTGCTACAGCTAATCCACTACAGCTGATACTTGCCTCTACCAACCAGGGTAGGGGTATCATAGGTGTAGTAGACGGCTATACCCCTCTAGGCATTGAAAGCGAAGATGATAAAAAAGAAAGACATGACTTCCTTAGGAAGATAGGGTATAAAAAATGACACGCAATAACACATACGCAATAAATATAATCTTTTACAATCCAGAGGAATTAGAGCTCGGCGAATTATGCAAAATCACATTCTTTAGAAAGGTTCATGAAGAGACTGTCTATGAAAATAGAGAGCTTGTAGAACGCTTTATGGAAGACGACGACCTGTTCTTATCATGGCTAAGCAGCATTGCCACATCAAGGGGTTACGCGGTTGCTAGGGCACTCATAAAATTTGATGGCACATCATCGGAAGCTCTATTAACCACGATTAAACCTAGGTATCTCATAGACTGCCCCTACATATCTCGTGTACTACGTATATACGTAGTAGAAAAACTGCCTACACTTGAAGAGACCATGACTCAAAATAGCGAAGTTGTAAACACCCAACAGGGGTCATCGCAAGAGACCACGGGTTCCCCTCAACTATCCCTATTTAAGGACTTAACAAACGATGAACTTTACGTATTCTACAGCCCGGTGAAGCTTCTTGACACCTCTAAAGCCGAAGCCATTGTTATAGAAACCGAAAGAGGTGCAATATTAGCAAAACTCGATGCCATACCACGTTTAACAGAAACTGGTACTGAAGGCACGGCCAAGCGGAAAACAAGAAAAAGAAAGAAGAGGCGGAAGAAGCACCGTAAAACACGTAAAAAGGCTAGGGCTTCATCTTAGAATAGACGCTAGCACCGCCTTGGCTGTATGCAGCCTATTCTCGGCCTGCAACCATACTACAGAGTTCTCGGATTCTATTATTTCATCTGTAACTTCTTCGCCTCGGTGTGCTGGCAAACAATGCATAAATATGTAGTCTTTCTTTGCGTATGATACAAGTTCTCTGTTGACTTGGTACGGTCTTAGGTCTCTTAATCTTTTCTCTCTCTCAGCCTCTTGACCCATGCTAACCCACACATCAGTATAAATAACATCAGCGTTTTCGACAGCTTCTACAGGATCTCTTACAATAGCAATCTCCGCACCGCTTTGCTCAGCTAGTTCGTAAGCTCTTCTCAGCAACACACTATCAGGATCGTATCCTGGAGGGGTTCCTATATAGATTCTCCCACCCAGCATTGACACTGCCAGCATGAGACTATGTAAAACATTGTCTCTTCCATCGCCTACAAATGCTATTTTAAGCTTCCTGAGATCCCCTTTGATCTCCATAATCGTTACTACATCAGCTAATGCCTGGAGAGGGTGCTCAACATCGCTTAATGCATTTATAACGGGTTTCTGCGAATAGCTTGCAAGCTCAACCAAGCTACCATGGCTATACACCCTTGCAGCAATACCATCTACATACCTATCCAAAACCCTGGCTGTGTCTTTTATAGGCTCGCCTCTGGATAACTGCAACTCTTGGGATGATAGGTATATAGACCATGCTCCCAGCTGTTGGGCAGCAACTTGTAAGCTTACTCTCGTCCTTGTACTCGGTTTTTCAAATATTAACGCTATTACCCTTCCTGCCAAAATCGGTGCAGTCCTCTCCCCTTTGTAGAATCTATCCTTCAACTCAAATGATAGCTTTATCAATCCCTCCAATTCCTCTTTACTACAGTCTAGAATAGATAAAAGATCCCTTCCGCGCATGCTTTCTACAAGCATCTACCACACCTTCTCAGTAGGTACTGTAAGCTATCAGTTTAAGTAAGTTACTCTCGTAAAGACAGAAAACTTCAAAGCAGATGAAAACTCATACCGCGTAGAGCAGAGCCGCTGTTAAAGTTATAACTTTAACTCTGCTCTAAACCACGGAGCAACACAGTTTCATCACGAAACAAAACGCAAAAAGGTAAGCTTAAAATGGAGACCAAATACAAAACACATCGATGTATAGATATAACAAAGGATATAGCAGGGCGCGAGGTACTACTTGCCGGCTGGGTCCATCAAATAAGGGATCTAGGCGGTAAGAAATTCATTATACTTAGAGACGGTAGCGGAACAGTTCAAGTGACAATATCTAAGGATTCTGCCTCTGATAACATCCTATCTATGATAGAGGAGCTTACCTTTGAAAGCGTTATACAGGTCAAGGGCATTGTTAAAGAAGACCCTAGGGCCCCCCGAGGAGTAGAGATAATACCGTCAGAAATAAGGGTTATAAACAAGGCCAAGGCACCGCTACCTCTCGATGTCAGCGGAAAGGTCAAGGCAGACATCGATACAAGACTTAGAGAACGCATACTTGACCTCAGGCGCGCCGAGTCTATGGCGATAATAAGGATAACAAACACCACTATTAAAACCATACGAAATGTGATGCTATCCAAGGGTTTTGTAGAGGTTTTCACACCAAAGATAATAGCAACAGCAACCGAGGGGGGTGCGAACCTATTTCCGGTCATATACTTCGGACGCGAAGCATTTCTTGCGCAAAGCCCACAGCTATACAAAGAGTTACTCGCTGCAGCATTTGAACGGGTATTTGAGATTGGGCCGGCGTGGAGAGCCGAAGAAAGCGATACACCCTATCACCTCTCAGAGTTCATAAGCGTAGACATAGAGGCTGCTTTCATGGATTACAAGGATGTGATGAGCATACTGGAGGATATTCTGCACTCACTATTCAACGCAATTGATAAGGAGAATGAAGACGACCTCAAAATACTCAAGCACAAGCTACCCGAAATATCATTTCCTCTACCAAGGATAACATATTCGGAGGCCCTTGAAGTAATAAGGAGAAAGGGAGTTGACATAAAGTTTGGTGATGATCTGGGCACCCCAGAGCTAAGGATACTATCGTCCGAGATAGAATCCCCATTCTACTTTGTAACAGAGTTTCCAGCCAAGATCAGGCCCTTCTACACAAAACCAAAGGACGACAACCCGGAGGTTAGCGAAAGCTTTGACCTTGTATGGCAACACCTAGAACTTGCTTCAGGTAGCTCGAGAATTCACGATAAGGAGATGCTAGTCGAAGCACTGAGGAGCAGAGGTCTTAACCCAGAAAGTTTCCACTATTTCATAAAATGGTTTGACTACGGCATGCCCCCGCACGCCGGATGGGGTCTGGGACTTGCAAGGCTATTACTACCGCTAACGGGCAGAGGGAGCGTAAAAGAAGTGACACTATTCCCGAGGGACAAGAAGAGACTCGCTCCCTAACAATTCCATACTTTATGTTTACGTATATCTCAGCGGGTTTGTTCTGAGCAACTCGCGCACAAACACAGTAGCATAGCATCCCCTATCTAGAACAAAGCTTAGATTCATTTCTCTGTCCCCAAACCATATCTTGACATCATAAGCCCTGGATAAAGACCTCCTTGTATCTCCTCTAACAGCTAGTCCCAGAGGCTCGATCCTGAAATCCTCTTGATCTATCCCCTCGATCTCCAAAACTTCATCGACTATCTCCCTGATTTCCTCCTGTACCAGCGGGGTTCTTAACCCTGGCACTGGGATATAGGCAAATCTGTCCTCTAGGTATGAAAAAGCCTTTTCTACTCCATATCGTTCTACAAGCCGCGTCCAAAGCATTGATAGGGTCACGTTGAATATATACGATTGGTACGCATTGATGTATAGAATTAGATACTCCTTGGGTAAGCTCTTGACGGCCTTGACGTAATCGTTGTATCGCAACCACATACTACATACCTTTCCCTCCGGTGTTTCTGATGCCCTTCCTGAGCGCAGTCTACACATTAGGTCTACAAGCAAGGGCCATTCCTTTTTGAGCAACAGTTTACCAATTAGATGAGTCACAGGTTTCCTTGTACCGAACCTCTGGTACCCAAAAAAGTTCAAAAAACTTGTATCCATGCTTCTGGACGCTTTCGAGCCTCTTCTGTATCGCCTTCACATCGCGATCTTCTTCAAATACTATGCTTATATAGAACCTGTTTCCAACATGTATCAAGAAATCTGTACAGCTCCAGAGCACTGCTTTAAAGTAACCATTTCTGTACATTAACTCTGTACTGCTCATAGGCCTAGAACATCTCCTCAGGATAGCCACTTGACGCGCTAAAGCCTCTGCATCTTTAAGGCCTAGCAACTCGCACCTTGAGCAACCTAGTAGTTTATTAAGCTCTCTGCACACAGTTAGACTGTCAACATTGACCTTTTCCACAACATATACATAGGTTGTATCGCAGTTTCCAGGATGCTCTGGATTTTCTAAGTCTGCTTTTTCTAGGTCTACACCGTTAACAATCTCGAATACCTTAAACCCCCACGGTCTTGGAACACTGGCTTGAACCTCTTCCTCGCAAAACTCAGGATATGTATAGACGTACATTCCCAGCGCTATGTCCACGATATACCTAGAGAAAATACATTGAACATCCATGTACTGTTCACTACAACAGCGGTAGGTTTCCCGTGACCTTGTCTATTAACTCCGATGGCGCTGGACCTATGGCCAAGGCTGTTATGGTTCCTGGAGGAAGCTCCGTTAGCCCTGCATCAGCTATCAGAGCTGTTACCAAGCCCAGCTTCTCGGCTTCCTCCTTGACGCCGAGCAACTCCTCTAGCGACCGAACCTTGACCACTATCTTCTTCTGGCCCTGTGTTCTCCATTTCGCCACATTGTCTCTACACAAATTTAGCTCAAGACACTTTAACACCGCTTCCACAGCTGCGTGAGCCACCTGAACCGCTAACTTCCCTTTGCTTATCTTTATATCAGTCCTAACCGCTATTACCTGCTTGTACTCCTTCCACATATACATCTGCACCCGAAATCCCTATGTAACATGCTATATTCTTAATATACTATACAATGCCGAATCCGAACTTCTATCCCCGGCCATAGGTATTTATAAACACGCTATCAAGCTTATATTCTCGCTCCCCAAATACATGGAGACTAGTAGGTGAGGATATTAATGAGCTCCACTGTTACGATAGCAATACATGAAGCAGCACCTGTACGTATATGCTCGTGTTGCAAAAGACCTATACCACACCATGAAAAAGCCACGAGCTTTAAGTGCCCAAGGTGCGGCGTTGTAACACTGTGGCGTTGCCAAAAATGTAGAACCATGAGCGTTGCATATAAATGTCCAAACTGCGGATTTGAAGGACCCTAGGTGAAAAACCATGCCCGCAGCAGTTTTAGCTGTTATAAGGGCCTATCCCAAGGACGTCATCAACGACTTTACAGAGCTAGTGACCAAAATAACGCGCAATCTTAGTGAAAAAGGATTCAGGCTGATGAAATGGGATCCCGTGGATATAGCGTTCGGATACAAGGCCCTAGACCTATACATAATATTACCTGAAGAACAGGAAGGTGGTACGGAGCTAGCTGAGGAAGCCATAAAGAGTCTTGAAGAAATAGACAACGTTGACGTTATCTACATCACAAGGCTAAGCGCATAAGGGTCCACACAAATTGATATCAAAAAAGAGGCTTATTGAGAGTAAGATACTAGAGTATCTCAAGAACAAGGGGAAAGCCACAGACAAGGAACTCTACGAAGTTATATCCAGAGAATTCGATATTTCCCTTAACCAGTTGCTGGTAATACTAATGCAGCTCGAGATGGAGGGTTTTATAACGGTATACGAGGGCAAAGACTACATCGTTTTGCCCAAAAAAACTTTAAATATTCCTTAAGGTGTTTAACTACACTCAGATTTTGTTGTACTATACGGCGGAAATCTATGGGGGTTAATCTAAGGGACATAATACCATCTACCTGTCGTATTGAAATAGAGGATCTAAGGATTCTCGCCCGGAAGATAATAGCATTAGATGCTTACAACGCACTATACCAATTCTTGGCTGCCATAAGGCAACCAGACGGAACACCCCTTATGGATAGCAAAGGCCGTGTTACAAGCCACTTGAGCGGACTCTTCTATAGAACAATAAACCTGTTGGAAAATGGTATAAAGCCTGTCTATGTATTTGACGGAAAACCCCCCGAAATGAAGCAACAAGAGCTTGAGAAAAGGCGCATGAGAAAAGAGAAAGCTGCAGAAATGGCAGCAAAAGCCTATAGCGAAGGTATGGTTAGAGAAGCTGCAAAATATACTGTTCAAGCAATTCATCTTAGCGACTCCATGGTTAAGGATGCCATGAGACTGCTAGACGCTATGGGCATACCCTACGTACAAGCCTTGGGAGAGGGAGAGGCACAAGCAGCGTACATGACCAAGAAAGGTCTTTCATGGGCTACAGGTAGCCAAGACTACGATTCTCTCTTATTTGGTGCTCCAAGGCTTGTACGTAACCTTACAGTATCTGGTAAGAGAAAACTCCCAGGGAAGGATGTTTATGTTGATATAAAGCCCGAGCTAATAGAGTTAGACAAGCTACTCAAAGCGCTTGGAATCACACTGGAACAACTTATTGACATAGCTATACTCATTGGAACAGACTACAATCCCGATGGTGTAGAGGGTGTTGGGCCCAAGACAGCACTACAGCTAGTTAAAACCCATGGATCACTAGATAAGATATTACGCATAATACCAAGCGCCAAGTTTCCCGAAGATCCTCTTAAGATAAGAGAATATTTTCTAAACCCTCCTGTAGCAGACATCGATAAGCTAGAATGGAGGGAACCAGATAAGACGGCTGTTATAGAGATACTTGTAAAAGAACACGACTTCTCCATAGATCGCGTTGAAAATGCTCTAAAAAGACTAGAAAAAGCGTACAGAGAATACATAAAAGCATCTACAAAATCTTTAGATCAGTGGTTCAGTTTTTCAACAAAACGATGAATACCTTTAGCTTGTACCAGCTAGTAACTGATCTTAACTCTGTAGACTTCGTTGTAAATAGAAGATAGCAAACTTTCTAGGACATCTACTCTTAGAGGAAGAAGCCTTGCATCCGACCTTGGTATTCTCACAATATGCTGCACAGAACCGTCTGGGGTCCATACGCTATCTATTCCTTGTATACGTGCGGGTGATATGAGCTGCGATATGAATGCCTTAGGGTCAGGCGATTTCTGTACAATCCTTACTTTTAGCCCAAGCCTCTCCTCGAGAGCCCTGCCAAGTCTAATCAAAGACTGTCTTGAAACGTGTTCATGTATATCGATTATCACTATGATTGTCGAGTCTACCTTATAGCTTTTAACATAACCTGCATTTTTAAGGAACCTGAAATTGTTATCATTTTCCAGCTCTAGAAGGTACCTCATAATGTCTACTTCAAGCTCTGAATGCTCATTGCTCTCTATAATTCTTCTACACCTAGGACATAGCACACCACTTCTAACGCATATGACATCTAGGGGTATTTTCATTATGCTACAATCCCTCAGCAACGCTTCTTCGACGTTTCAAGCCCTCCTTACATCTCTCGACAAAGCCTTCTGTAGACGTTCAGCTTATAAATTTAAGTGCCCTCTTATACTACACAAAATGATGCAATCCAGGTGAGATTGCAATGCCTCTAACGGATCCAGAGCTAATGAAACTTGTAGAGAAAAGGCTCCTGAATAAGAAGGTCTGCAGGACTTGCGGAGCGCTCAATCCGCCATCGGCTACAAGATGTAGAAGATGTAGGAGTAGTAATCTTAGACCAAAGAAGAAGAACATCCCCACCAAGAGATAGCAGCCCCTAGGTGCTGAGGAACGTACACACTTAAGCACGTTGCTAAGGTTATGCAGCTTTTGAGAACCGTAGGCATCGACGGGATAATCATAGGCAGTACCTGCATAGACATAGCCCTAGACAGACCTAGCGAAGAAGACCTAGACCTTTTCACCACATCAATCAGCCCCCTAATCGAAGAATACAAGATTAGACAGCTAGCCTACGAACATGGTTGGTCTACAGGTACAACCGAACTGGGTACCCCATCAATAACCATAAACCTTGGTGATGTCGATATAACAGTAGAACTTTACGAAAATATAATGGACTTCTACATACCCGAAGAAGCATTGAACCTATGTAAACAAAGTACAATAATAGACGAAGTACCTCTATACTATGTAGCTCCAGAATGTTGGGTCGTGTTTAAGGCACGGCGGGGATCGAGTAAGGATATGGCAGATCTATCTATGGTAAGACACATGGTTAGCGAGGGCATGCTCAAAATCAATAAGACTATGATAGAAAATGTGGTTAATCTTTTTGAAGAGGATAAAGACTACATCATAAACAGATTAAGAACCGTAAACATCTTATAATAGCACCTATTCACACATAACATCAATTCTTGTACTTATTTATAGCCTAAGCAAAATGCATGATTAAGATGTTGTATTCAATATGTTTAGGTGGGCCCGCGGGGATTCGAACCCCGGACCTCCGCCTCGTGAGGGCGGCGTCCTACCAGGCTAGACGACGGGCCCTTAGCACCTCTAAGGCAGTTATGTTCGCTCCAAGTTATAATTTTTATTCATAATTCTCTAAATAACTCACAACATCTCTAGTCAGGCACCTGTTACTGTGCAGAACTGCCAATCCAAGAGATGATCTTTTATTGGTGTCCCGACGTTGCTAGCTGGTGTAGCAAATCTATAAGTCTTCTCCCTCTGAGCGTATCTTCGCTTAGGCCGAAAAGCCTTGCTTGGACAGACTCTACATCCTCGTCCTCCATAACGGTCGAGTACATCTCGAGTTTGTCTCTGTTAATCGCTATAAAGTGTCCACCCCATTTGAAGTTGTTTAGAAGTTCCACTGCCAGATCTTTGAACCCTACTATGTAGAGCGCAGCTGCGATTGCCTCGGCTGTGCTAAGTTTAAAGGGCTTTCCATAGTTTACGGGATTTGCTGCTACGAGTATTGGTAGTATCCTCTGCTGCCCCCTCCTGACAGATTTTAGCATTTCCACTCCTTTCTTCCACGAAACATCTAAAGCCACAATACCACACTTACTGACAAATCCCCTATCACTAGGCTTGAGATATGTTGTTGCAAAGGGATTTAAAACAATACTACATGAAGGAATCTCACTGATCCTTGTTATGCGTATGGCAATACCTCTTCTTACTAGTTTTTCAGCTGTACACATATCCGGCTCGTCTTCCCTTCTCGTCAGTACATAGACCTTGACACCATAGGATCTATGCATCGGCTGTTCCTTAGTCACTGCAAATACCTAATTATACACGCTCAATCACGTTTTTATACCCTGTGCAACCTATAGATCCGGGTGTAAAGAGCCATGCCTAAGGCGCTGCTCCTAATAAATACTGAGGTAGGCGCTGAAGAAGAGGTGCTGAATGCCATAAGAAATGTTGAGGGCGTTACAAACGCTAGCTTGGTTTACGGCATCTACGACCTCTTTGTAGAGATCGAAGCCGATAGTGTTGACAAGTTGAAAGACATCATCACATCTAACATTAGGAAGCTGCCCAAGGTCAGGTCAACCATAACAATGATAGTGGTATCATCAGTAACAAAGAAGTAAAACTCATGATTGGCCAAAATAATTCTCGTTGTATAATTCACGTAGGGCTAGACGACTTCGACCTCTATTTCTACGGATGTACCACGCATGCCGCAACCTTCATTATTCACAAACTTGTTGAGCTACTACCAATACAGTTTATCGATTACCCGAACCTCGTGCGGCTCAACCCCTCCATACCATGGAAAACCCGCGGCAATGGTGCGGTAGCTCTACGCTTTGCCATACCCTGTTCACATGTTGAGAAGACTCTCACTGTTATCGAAAAGGCCGCATTAGAATACTACGAAAAACTAAGCAAAGCTACAGGTATAGAACTTGACGAGACCGGCAAGGAGCCCGGAATCCTCGTAGCATTAGATCCTCTACCACAAATATTTGCTAAGCTATATACTAGTGCATTAACAGATGTCGTACCCTATGCAGTAGCACTTGAAAAAATTAGGTCGCTACGAAACAGCATCTATTTAATTGAAAAGTTCGGTGGACGGGGAATAGTGGGTGCCGCTGCTGCTATAGGATGGATCACGCAAAACTCGGATTACACATACGAATTGATAGCCTATAGATCTAAGTATAGATACACAGTCCCGCGATGTATCGACCACGAATCTGTTAAACACTTTGCCGAGCTAACGTCGAGAACAACGTTTAACAATATAGACTTTGAGACAGGAAGAATACTTATAACATCGCATAGCTTTGATCCCGTTTTGTATGGTGTTAGAGGAGACAGTGTTGATGATTTGGCTAGGGCCCTTGAAATTATAAGAACGTGTGAACCTGTAGTGGCTTGGACTCTTTTTAGGACTAACCAAGGAACAGATGCACACATTGTCGATAGGCGTGTAGAGAATATGAGAACATATAGAACAGGTAGACTTAAGCTGAAGATTATCAGCAACCCAGAAACAATTCCAGGTGGTCACGTTATCGTAAGAGGGTCTGATGGTACTGGGTCTATAACACTTGCCTTATTTAAGCCTTCCGGTTTGACTACTATTGCTAAAAAGCTGACTATCGGTGACGAAATAATCGTACAGGGGCACGCGAAACCGTGGAGAGACTCCACATGTTTTCATGTAGAGAAAATAGCTGTTCTGAAGCTCACTAAGCTATATAGTTGCAAGGCTCCTCGATGCCCTATTTGTGGTAAGAGAATGACTAAGAGCGGTTTTGGAAAAGGCTATAAATGCAGATACTGCGGCTATCGTTCTTTATCGCTATATCCCGAGTGCAGAGAGCTTCTGCGGGAAATCCAGCCCAAGCTCTTTCTGCCGCCACCATCCGAACAGAAGCATTTGATAAAACCTCTAACACGATATGGTAGAGAACGTGCTTCCCACCCATTGCTAGCGCCTGTAGAGGTTAGCAAATTTACAAGAATTATTGAACCCCCTGGTTTCCTGTGAAGCACACAAAAATCCCACCATGTGCGGGACCCCTCTGTTTCGGGTGCAGCATAAGAAGATCGGTTGTCTGCGCATCTTGTAATAATCAGTATATGTTGATGTAATTGATTTGTTGTTTAATACTCTAGCTGTATACTCATTAACCATTTAATAATCTTTATACAAACCGATATTAAAGCAATATATGCTGTGAGTTAATATCACCTATGCCAAGAGAAACAGTGGGGTCGGGATCTTACTAACAGAACCGCGCAATCTTCATAAGCGTCCGAATGTTGGTATTACTGACCCCTTTGTTTCCTGTGGAAAGGAAGTTGACCGGATATGGGTCCGGCCCGCCATAACCCGCCTTCTGTCTGGGTAACATTTGGCTTAGCGGCTACCCGGTCCTCGTACGGGAACTCACAGGACCGGAGCCTTACTCTCCAGGGGACAGCCGTTTCACTGCTCCCACAAGCCTTGTCAGCGGGTTGCCTGTCCCCCGGTTACCCGGAGGACCTCGTCGCATCATCCGCATCGGCTTGTGGACATGTCGTTTCTGTGCTGTTGCCCAGGGTATTACCCTGGCTCCTTGCGGAGCCCCGGTCCCGTACAGAGGGCGGTGTTTCCTCAGGGCTTTGCGCCCCGTAGTTACCTGCGGGCCGGACCCATGAATAGTTTTGGCTATAACCGTAATAAGCAGTATGGTGTATTTCTAGATATGTTAGAGAATTGCAATAGGATTTTGTGTGTTCAAATCGGGGGTTTAACAAAAACTCTCAGAAGCAGCACTATTATGGCTGTTAGATAGGAGATCAGTAAAATCGTGTAGGGGGACAGCTTTATCTGTTCTTCGGTCTCCTCGTAAAATCGCACCAAACCGACATAGCTGGCTATTGATGGTCCTCGCTGCTTTTTACGGCTAGACATAGCAATACCCTTTTCATAATCTGCGCGGAGGTTATTAAACTGTATTGCTTTATATTGACAACCAGGTATATCTATGGATGAGAACCTGTGCTCCGAAAAAAATGTGAAGTCTTTTGAGACCTACGATAAAGTTGTAGAGGCCCTAGCTAGTCGAAGATTTGTCCGAGTTTCGAGCGGAACTCTCATTCTTAATGTGTTCCGCGGTCAACAGCGGGATCACCTTGTTGTACCATGCATGTTTTGTACATGCGAAGACTATGTTCTGAACTACCTTGAGAGATCACGTAACACGCCTTGCTACCATGTTATAGGGTTTAAGATAGCTGAGACACGCGGAAAACTGGTAAGAATCGATGTGGACCCAGGCACCTTGGCTCAAATAGTCGAGGAAATCATGTTTGACAAAGTTTCAGCAACTCTTAGAAAGTTATTAAGGTAGCGTAAAAGTGTTTGGTTCTGGTCTAGCTATATGAAGTGGAGAGGAAAGGTCTACAGCTACATAGCCGATGCTATAAACAAAGGCGAGAAACTACACTTCACACTAGTAGATCCTGAGAAAATCCGAGACCTCGACCAACTAAGGTCAACATTGAAACAGCTTGTTGATGCAGGCACGGATGCTATAATGATAGGTGGAAGCCTCCAAGTTTATCTCGATGAGGTCACCGCTATAGCTAAGGTTATCGAGGAGCTCGGCAAACCATCGATAATATTTCCGGGCAGCGTAGCCATGGTCTCGCCCTATGCCGATGCAATTCTGTTTATATCGCTCCTCAACTCAGAAAACCCCTATCATATTATAGGGGCACAGGTTATAGCAGCACCAATCATAAAGAAGTACGGACTTGAGGTTCTCCCCACGGGATACATAGTAGTGGGGTCGCTCAATACCTCTGTAAGCTTCATGGGCAGGGCTAGGCCCGTGCCCAGAAACAAACCCGCTATAGCAGCAGCTCACGCTCTTGCCGCCAAGTACATGGGTATGAAGTTTGTTTACCTAGAGGCGGGCTCGGGAGCCAAGAAGTGTGTGCCACCACAAATGGTTGCGCTCGTTAAAAAAGCTGTAGAGGAGACCTTTGTGATAGTGGGTGGCGGAATAAGAGATCCTGAAAAGGCTGTGGCTCTCACAAACGCCGGTGCTGATATAATAGTCACAGGTACTATAGTTGAAAAAGACATTAACAAAGCTGTAGCTATAGTATCAAAAATAAAGCATAGGTGAGCTCAGCGACAAGCCAATTATGGCTACAGCCCGAGCATCTTCCTTATGTTAATAGTGTAGGGAGGCTCTACAACACCCCTTTCTGTCACTATAGAGGTCACGAGATCAGGTGGCGTTATATCAAACGAGGGGTTATGGACAGGAACATCGACGATCGTTATAAGCAGTTTACCCATAACCCGCCTAACTTCATCAGGGTTCCTCTCCTCTATAACAACACTATCTAGCGATGCGCGAGGATCGATAGTCGAAGTAGGGGCGGCGACATAGAACGGTATTCTATGTCTCTGAGCAACTACAGCTATTGTGTACGTTCCTATCTTGTTTATCACGTGACCGTCTAGCAGAATCCTGTCAGCACCAACTATAACCTTGTTAACCATGCCTTTATACATAACGTACCCGACCATGTTGTCTGTTATAAGCGTAACCGGTATACCTTCTTTTTTAAGTTCCCACACGGTTAGTCTTGCTCCCTGGAGCACGGGCCTAGTTTCTGTTGCGATAACCTTAATCTTCTTGCCCTTGTACCACGCGATGCGTATTATAGCCAAGGCTGTGCCTAGCGCAACGGTAGCTAGAGCTCCAGCGTTGCAGTGTGTGAGTATGGTATCGCCATCTTCTATGAGTTTTTCACCGTTTTCACCTATTCGCGCGTTGACCTCGATATCCATTTTGTAGAGCTGTAGAGCCTTTTCGACTACGGCTTTCCTAAGCTCGTCAACGCTTGTATAATCCTTTCTAAGAGCGTCTTCTATCTGCATCAAAGACCAGAACAGGTTGTACGCGGTGGGCCTCGTTCTGCGCAGCCTCTCTATAGCCTTGAATGCTAGAGACTTAACCTGAGCTACATCCTCCGACGGTGCATTGTATACTGTTGCGGCTACAGCAAGTGCAGCAGCAACACCTATAGCCGGAGCACCGCGGATTTCCATATCCTCTATAGCTCTGGCTATTCTTTCGTAGTCTGAGCTCTCCTCATACACCTCGGCTTCTGGGAGAAGTTTTGTGTTGATCCACCTAACAGATCCGTTTGCCCACTCCAGCGCTTTTACCTTGATGGGGTATGCAGACATCATAACACCGCTGTGCGGTATTCTGCTTAAGAGATGCCGGCGTACGAGGAAAAAATCTTTTGTTTTTATTTTGTTGTCTATGTCTTGTACTGCTGGAGAGATAAGCTGAATACCTCGCTATGGGCTTGAGGTCTCGAGGGTTTGCAATGAGCGGCAACGTAATAGCGAGATACGTAGGGGGCAGAGCATACGCGGTAAAGGTGCCACAAAGTATAGCCGAAAAACACGGGATATCCGAGGGGAAGGAAATACCTAGACCTGTACTTCTACACCTCTTGTTTACTGGCAGGATCGAGGTCTATACGGATAAGGGCGAGAGGCTGACATTCGAAGATGTGGTTAAAGATACCGCGGATCCCGACAGCTTTTCGCTCTTCATAGTGTTCCACGACCTGGCTAAAAGGGGTAAGAAAGTTGCGGTTGCCGATGGTCATAGAGGGCTGGTGTTGCTAGACGATGGGGTCATGATCTATGTGTTAGACGAAGATCACTACATTACTGCTGGCGAACTCTACGACCTGGTTGACAAAGCTATTAAGCAGGAGTATAGGCTTGTTATAGCTGTAGTCGATGTAAATGGCGAAATCACGTATTACGAGGTAAGCAAGATGGACTTCCCGAAGATTGTGAGAAGGTGATGAATTGTGCAGATATCGTATGAACCGCTACGCGGGTTTAAGGACTACGTGCCACCTGAAAGCGATACACTGTCATGGATAGCCAAAACCTTTGAAGATGTTGTTAGGCGCTTTGGCTATAGAGAGGTGAGGACCCCAACAGTGGAGAGTTTTCAGCTTTTTGCACTAAAATCTGGGGAAGAGATAAGGGAGTCGATGTTTGTGTTCAAGGACAAGGCCGGGAGGGAGGTTGCGCTTAGGCCTGAGATAACGCCGAGTGTTGTAAGGGTATACCTAAAGGAGATGAGGCACTGGCCCAAGCCCATAAGGCTCTACTATGTGGGCAACGTGTTCAGATACGATGAGCCGCAGTTTGGCAGGTTTAGAGAGTTTACACAGGCGGGCGTCGAGATACTTGGGGCAGATGGGCTCCACTATGATGTGGAGCTCATAGAGATTCTGGAGGATTTCTACGACTCTATAGACCTTAAGAAAAGGATGTACAAGGTCAACAACATAGCGGTATTCAAAGAACTCGCAAAGAGGGCAGGCGTAGAAGGTTCTGAGCTGGATAGGTTTTTGAGGTACCTCGACAAGGGTATGCATGACAAAGCTGCCGAGCTTCTAGCGGTCAGGGGGGCTGTAGAGGAGGCTAGGGCTGTTGAGGCCCTGGCTTCGATGGGCGGTAATACAGACAGGATAGAGTTTATGAGGAGAGCGCTATCCGGGCTCGGGAATGCAGAGTCTTTGCTAAGACATGTAGATACGCTAGAAAAATACGTAGAGATGGTGCGCAGTATCGGTGCAAATGTGGTGGTAGAACCTGCGTTTGCTAGGGGCATAGCCTACTATACGAGTATAATATTCGAGGTTGTGGTTCCTGGATTCCCGATAAGCATAGCAGGGGGAGGTAGGTATGACGATCTCACTTGCGTATATGGTGGCGAGAGCCTTTCCACTACAGGGTTTGCCGCAGGTATTGAACGGACAATGCTTGCGCTTGCTAGCGAGGGGAAAACACGGCACGTGGGTGTTCAGGTTCTACTTGTGCTACTCGTAGACGATCCCAGTGTCTATGCTAGGGTATACGAGACTGTAAAGATGCTTAGAACGAGCAATATTAGTGTCCAGTACGAGGTTCAGCCCTCGACAAGGCTAGGGAGGTGGCTAGAGTATGCGTCCAAGTACTCGATAGACTATGTCATTATCGTTGGTAGGAAGGAGCTTGAAAAAAGGTGTTGCGACTGTTAGAGATATGAAGAGCTGGTCGCAGAGCGAAGTAAGACTAGAGGATCTCATCAAGGTATTTACACGGGGTGGTGAGGTCCGTGGAACGTATTAGGGATGTACGGCTAGCGAGGGATATGGGCATAGCAGACCTGATAAAGCTTTACGGCGAGATCCACGGGTTTATGGCGGGCCACCTCTACAAGGCTATAGAGATTCTTAGGGAAATGAAGAACACGTGTGATGTTAGGTTTCTGAGCTTTACTGGAAACCTCGTGGCAACAGGTGTTAGGGGAATAATAGCACAACTAATTGAGAGCGGCGTCTTTAACGCTGTGGTTACGACTTGCGGAGCGCTAGACCACGATATAGCCAGGAGTTTCGGTGGTGTATATAGCAAGGGGTTCTTTGACGCCGACGATATAGAGCTTCGTCGCCTCGGTATCCACCGGCTGGGCAATGTTTTCATACCGGTAGACGGCTATGGACCCTTGGTAGAGAGGATTGTTCGGAGTGTTCTCAGCGAGCTTAGCTCAAACAACCCTGGGAAGGTTTGGAGCGTGCGCGAGATAATCCATGAAATAGGTAAGAGGATAAGCGACGAACACTCCATACTTAGAGCTGCCTACAGGACCGGGACACCGGTCTTTGTACCGGGGTTTCTAGACGGCGCCTTTGGGACAGCGCTGTTTATGTTCAAGCAGTTCAACAGGTTTGATATAGATGTTTTCGCGGACGAGAAAGAGCTTGCGGATATAGTGTTTGGATCTAAGCGTATGGGTGCGCTTATAATTGGGGGTGGTATTAGCAAACACCATACGCTATGGTGGGCCCAGTTTAAGGAGGGACTCGAGTATGTAGTATACGTGACAACGGCAACGGAGTGGGATGGTTCGCTCAGCGGGGCGAGGCCTCGGGAAGCCATTAGCTGGGGTAAGGTTAAGGAGGGATCGAAGCGGGTTGTCGTATATGCCGATGCGTCACTGGTTCTGCCTATTATAGCCTATGGAGTAATGTATATGTAGCCTAGTGCTACTGTTTTACGGAGCAAATCTATTGTGAAAGCTTATAAGCTCGATATACAGTATATAATTGCCGGATCCCGTATAGACTGTGTCCAGTAGTAGTACTGTTTATATGTAGCCGTTGAGGCCAAGGATATAGGCGGGGTAGGATTAGTACGGCTAATCCAATAATTGTTGGCGGAGTGCCAAAATGGTGGCGTCATCAATGGAGAAATTCAGGAGTATAAGCCCTGCAGAGTTTTTCTACCGAAACAAGGAGATAGCGGGGTTCTCTAACCCTGCTAGGGCGCTCTATCAATCGGTTAGAGAGCTTGTTGAAAATGCGCTAGACGCTACAGATGGTCACGGTATTCTGCCGGACATAGAGATCTCGATAGATAGGCATCCTGAAAAGCCTTTCGTATACAGGATCACGGTCAAGGATAACGGCATAGGTATACCGGCTCAGTATATCCCGGAGGCATTTGGGAGGGTCCTCTTTAGCTCTAAATATGTTTTGCGCCAGTCTAGGGGGTTGTTTGGTCTCGGAGCAAAGATGGTCGTACTCTATGGCCAGATAACTGTTGGCGAGCCTGCCGAGATAGTCTCGGCAACAATAGGTTCGAAGAAGGTGTATATGTACAGACTGGCGATAGATGTCAAGGAGAACAAGCCGATAATACTACACAAGGCCGTGTGGCCCAACGTATCGAACTGGCATGGAACTATAGTTAGCGTAACCATAGAGGGAGACTGGGGTAGGTCGAGGCAGAAGATCCTTGACTATATAAAGAGAACGGCCATAGTGACGCCCTATGCAAACATAACCTTCAGGACATGTGATGGTGAAGTATTGGTATACCCCAGGGTAGTCAACACGGTACCCCCGCCACCGAGAGAATCGAAGCCCCATCCGCACGGAGTAGACCTGGAGATGCTCAAGGCCATGATAGCCGATACTACTGCAGATACGTTGCTAAAGTTCTTGGTCACGGAGTTTCAGGGTGTGGGAGAGGTTACGGCACAGAGGTTTGTTCAGCAGTACGGGTTTGACCCTGATAAGAATGTCAAGGAGCTAGACTCTGAGGAGGTGGAGCGCCTAGCCAAGGCATTGAGAGAATACACGGAGTTTAGAAAGCCCCGGGCCGATCACCTATCGCCTATAGGCGCCGAGCTGATAAAGGTAGGTCTTAAGCAGATACTCAAGCCCGAATTTGTCGAGGCGGTGACAAGAAAACCTGTTGTATACGAGGGGCACGCTCTGATAGTGGAGGTAGGCATAGGCTATGGGGGCGCTATTCCGGTCTCGGATGAGCCCATGCTGCTCAGGTATGCGAACAAGATACCGCTGCTCTACGACGAGAAGAGCGATGTCACGTGGAAAGTTATAGAGGATATTGACTGGAGCTACTACGAGATAGAGTTTCCAGCTCCACTGGCAATTCTAGTCCATGTGTGTGGAACCAAGATACCATACAAAGGTGTTGGAAAGGAGAGCATAGCTGATGTACCTGTGCTAGAGCACGAGATCAGGGAGGGTATAAGGCATGTGGCTAGGGCGCTGAAGCTATATCTCGTTCACAAGCAGAGAGAAGAAGAGGCTATGCGCAAGGCGTATACGGTGCTTAAGTACATACCCGAGATAGCTTCGGCCCTATCGGTTTTTGCTCCTGCCAACCCTGAGAAAGTAGGATGTGCAGGTTCTCGAAAACAAGCTCTTTGAGCTGGTTAAGTCTAGGTTTAGCGACGCGCTAAAGTCTGTATCCTCGGTAAGAGACGTAGTCATAATGACTGAGTAGCGGGCTGGGGGTCGGCGCGATGTCCTCGATGTTTACATCGAAAATCGATCAAAAAGTGAGGATAGCCTCAGCGGAGAAGCTTGGGGAGAAGTTTGCTGAGCTCGTAAAGGCGGTGCTAAACAACGAAGAGCCTAAGATGGTAATACCCAAGAGGACCCTATCCAACACTATATACGATGTTGAGAGAAAGCTCTTGCTACTTGGGCCCGAAACATTCGAGAGGAGGCTTCTAGATGTTCGCGAGGCAAGGAAGTTTATGCAGACAGTGCTCATGGCTAAGATAATATACGAGGCTCTCATGAACAACGAGTACCCAACGATAAGAGACCTCTTCTACAGGGGAAAACACACTATCCGCTATAGAACGCACAAAGGTACCGTGGTCGAAGAGAACACGTGGGACGAGCAGAAGGAGAGCGACGCGGTTCTGCGGGACATAGAGGTTTTTGTGGGTCTTCTCAGAGAGGATATGCTTATACTTAGCAAGGAGAAGGGCAAGGTTGTAGGAGACATGAGGATAAGGTCTGGCGATGACGTTATAGACCTTAGCAGGATGGGCCACGGCGCATACGCTATAGAGCCTACCCCCGACCTCATAGATTTTCTAGACGTAAACGCAGAGATGGTGCTGGTCGTAGAGAAGGACGCTGTATTCCAGCAGCTTCACAGAGCAGGTTTCTGGAAGAAGTACAAGGCTATACTGGTCACAAGCGCGGGGCAGCCAGATAGAGCCACGAGGAGATTTGTGCGCAGGCTAAACGAGGAGCTAAAGCTGCCCGTATACATACTGACTGATGCCGATCCCTATGGGTGGTACATATACAGTGTGTTCAAGATAGGCTCGATAACGTTATCCTACGAGTCCGAGAGGCTTGCAACACCAAATGCGCTCTTCCTCGGCGTGAGCATGACCGATATATTTGGTGACAAGAACAAGAAGCCGTACCTGAGCGAAGCAGAGCGCAGAAACTTCATAATCAAGGCAAAGAAGGCCGACCTAAAGAGAGCACAGGAGCTCCTAAACTACGAGTGGTTTAAGTCGGAGAAGTGGTCCAGGGAGATAAACATATTCCTTCAGAAGCAGAGCAAGCTAGAGATAGAGGCCCTAACAGGTAAAGGCCTCTACTTTTTGATGGACACGTACATACCGACGAAGATCCAGACAGGAGACTTCATAAGCTAGCACGCCACGCGCAAAAGGCTTTAAATTCGCACTAAAGAACACTTCTAATGGATGCCGCCGTAGCTCAGCTGGGAGAGCGCCCGGCTGAAGAAGACGGGATTTAGACACCGGGCGGTCGGGGGTTCAAGTCCCCCCGGCGGCACCACAGTAGGTAGCCGGGGTGGCCGAGAGGTCTAAGGCGGCGGGCTGCAGTGGTTTCCGGCTTTCCGCCCCTCGGAGACCCGTTAACTCCCGGGTTCGAATCCCGGCCCCGGCTCCAACGGTTTTTCTACTTCCTACACTGCGACATGATGCTGATCTTGGGCTACTATAGGAATCCCGGGACCTAGAAGCGGGGTATGGCCATGGTTAATTAGTGGGCCCGCGGGGATTCGAACCCCGGACCTCCGCCTCGTAAGGGCGGCGTC
>Ga0065719_101027_pt1 | contig 37144 bp, 36 predicted proteins | sample GBSCel85sediment_FD_59106 | JGI IMG/M metagenome (GOLD analysis project Ga0065719, IMG submission 59106) | Hot spring sediment microbial communities from Great Boiling Spring, Nevada - Cellulolytic enrichment CS 85C v3 (version 3) | ecosystem: Environmental > Aquatic > Thermal springs > Hot... | reverse complement strand
AATAATTAATATTTCTATAAGATAAATTTTAAGTTAACGCATAAAAATTAATATCTGGGATTTTTATGGGAGAATGCACAAAAAAATATATAGAATTAGTTACACAACTTAATACACCATTCACTATGGAGGTTGTGAAATCCATTGCCACCTTATGTAACGAAAACCCATATGATTTATGGTATAATATAGCTTCATCATTTTCAGAGTTATTGAAACATTCTGAAAAAGAGCCTCAAGCTATAAAACAAGTACCTGTAACTGCTAATTGCTGGCGTTGCTCTGCATGTAATAAAACATTCAACGATGTTAAACATTTAGTCAATCATATAACATATTTTGTAAGACAAAAAGATAAAGCACATATTGAACTTTATCAAAAAATAAAAAGAATTAGTGATGAACAAAGAAAAAGCTTTACAGAGATTGCAATAAATATATTGAAATGTTAATACCTATAGCCTAGTATGTTCTAAATCTAGGTTTCCCCAGTCTCTTGTAGAACATTCTATATAGTTCTCTCCATCATGTCTTACAGAACTCGATACAATTTCTTGACTATACACTATTAATTATAATAGAAAATATATAACATCTTTATTATTAAAAGCACAAACACTGTCAATATAAACTTCTCAAAAATTGAACTGTTTCATGAAGATAACAGTAGGTTTTAGTTCTAAGGTCTTCAAGTATATTATAAATCTAATTAAGAATCTAAAAAACTCTGCTAATATTATAATGGATAAGAATTATTATACTGTCAATTAAATTGATATGAATGATTATGAGAGACAATATCATTTAAATCTATATTATATTTATAAGAACAGTCTATAAGCTAGATACAAAGATGCTAAAGGTTGTTGTTAATAGTAAGCAGGTTTACCCAAGTAGCTATCCGTGAACGGCTATAATTATCTATAAATACTTTTGTTCTCGCCTAGGCTTCCTTGTTTTGGTTAGAAATTTGTAAATTCCCATTTGCTTTAATCTATGAAGAGTATGATTCCACGATACGATAACATCTCTACTCGTTGCCATGTCTCTCAACTAGGCAATAGCAACTCGACGATAAATTTGAATATCTGTGAATATTTGTAGCTATTTGTTTTACATGTTTTGGTGAATAAGGATTAAATATTTCCCTCAATTCTATTTTTAGTAGATGACTCACTTTACAGCAACTCAAATAAATTCAAGTGATATTCTTGCAACTTGATGTTTGGAGACGATCCGAGGTATTTTTAGGTTCACATAGATTACTTTAATACATTCAATTAAAGTCGATTTTTACCTATTATATTTTTATTTATGAATTAATTTTATTTATATTATTACCTTACCACAACAAATATTTTTATTTTGATATTTATGATTATTTGTTATAGTAGATAGATAAAATAATGATATGGTGGTAAAAAGAATTTGGGTTACTATGGTTACAATTATTAGCAAAGCTTTTCTTAAATTATTTAACTCTAGTAAAATAAATGAGAATAATTTTAGTGCCTCTGTTGGTGTTAAGAAGTTTATTAAAGGTATTGTAATATATATTCGTAGTAATGACAAAACATATATAATATAATAGTTTATAGATTGAGTTATAAGTGCTTTGGCATCCCAATAACTTAAATCCTCCACAATGAATACAAACTCCTCAGCAGAGGCTGGTGCTAATAGCAGTATAATAGCGTAAGGTAATGAGCATAATAAAATTAATAATGATGTCAATAGATAGAACCTTTTGATGTATTTGAATTTAAGAGTTAGAAAAGATACTGGAACAATCCATATAAGATAATTTAAATTACCAATTTTATTAAACATTATAAATAAAAGTAATGGAAATGCAGATGTAAGAATTCCATATAATGTATTTGTATCTATTTGATTTTTATTTGCCTTATATATAATTGTGAACAAGGTTAAATAACATAGAAAAAAAGGTATAAGCCATAAGTTATCTATAAATTTTAATTTGTCAGCAATATTGCTTTCTTCAACTATTGTTAATATTGCCCATAATGAAAGGTCTTGAGGTGCACGAGAACTATGGAACTGAATTGTATTCTCTATGAACTTGTTGGGCGCCACTATAAAAAATGGTATTATGAAAATAAGCAATGTTAATATAAATACAAATAAATATTTAATACATTCCCTATATTTTTTCTTAATAAACAATAGAAATATATGGAGAGGCACTAAAATTATAGCTACAGGCTTTATTAATATAGCCAATGCATTAAAAAGCGCTGAGTAATGCTCTTTGTTAATCATTAAATAAAGAGTTGACAACATTATAAACATTGATATTAAAACATCAAATTGAAGAACCAAAACTATCTGCAAAAAGGGTAAACTTAGTAGCCAAAGTATAGCTATATCGATTCCTCGGTATTTTTTAAGAATATAGAAAACTATAATAGCTGGTATTATGACAAGTATTATTTTTATTATAATATATCTAATTGTTTGAGGGATTAATGTCGCTAAAGCATAACTAGCTATAAACATTATTATAGCTAAAGGTAAATAGGGTGCCTTGCATGTAGGCGGTTCACATAATGTATATATTGATGGCAATGAAAATATACCATGTGCATGCACTATTCTGTACCATGAAACCCACCACATTACGTCATAATAATTCAACCCTATATTTAAGGATGCTGCAATTATAATAAATGATAGTATTATTAAAGCCTTACGTTGACGATTGGTAAATATAACATTATTTTGTAAATGATTTTGATCTAGATTATGCAATACTCTCATCCATATATATGATCATTATAATGTAACTAAATATCCTCCTGCTTTATAGAAACTTAGCAAGGGTCTGATAAATAAATTTTATGGCTGCTTTCAAAATACTTATCTATATAAATCTATGATAAAATTCATAATTAGATAAACGTATAATAGTCCACTAAATACTGCTTAAAACAGTATTAAAGGATATTAACATAACAAATAATCATAGAACTGAAAACAGCTCTAAATAATGATGTTAGATGACAATTTTAACCAATCTGAACTACGGTAATAAATAGAAATGATAAGTTGCATTCATCACTCGAATTCGCTCCACGAATAACCACAGTTAATGCATCTAAACATCTTTTCAATGATATCAGAACTTTCTGCTGTTGATACATGTTTTCTCCAATAATATATACTTTTTGAACCACACTTTGGACATGATAGGTTATTANCATATATAGCTGTCGTAGGTATATCAAATGCTATAAGTTCTCTTTTTTCAATTGTTTTCTGTAATACAATACTTTTCTTAAATGATGTTACCTCTGTATTCGTTAGTAATGTTTTATAACCACATCTAGGACATGTTAAGATTGGTACAGTATTTTCATATCGAAGATTCATAATCATTCCACAAATTGGACAAAACTTCGTTTTCTCAGCCCCATAGCACTTTTTTCACTAAAAAATCTATACTCTAACTAACAATTAATATTTTTCTCATCTAGAATAAAACCTTATATGATTTTATATTGTTAGAGTTTATATATCGTTTTAAATATCTGAATTTGCAATAAATAATAGATAGAGAGCTAAATAAATGAGACTCTATCCTTGAACCTTAAATTTATTATTATATTACCATAACCTATTTTCTTAGATTTACTTTATAAAAATATAATATTATAATATAAGTGATATATTAGATAACGTTAGCGTATTTCAACATATTTTATAGTATTTCTTGCTATAAATACGCAAAACCTTTTCCTTTGATTAATCAGCACTCAAGACCTCTATCATATTTTTATCAATTTCACCGAGTTCATCATCCAAATAAGATTAAGCTAATTTTAGGTATAAAAGTGATTTAACTAAATTGTATAAATAAAATATAATAAGTTAGGAGGTTATGATGATATTACTATCTTGGAGAAATTTGAAGGGTCTTATCAATAGAGCTGATGTAATATTAGAGATTGTGGAGGCTAGGAACCCTCTTATAACTAGAAGTATTAAAGCTGAAAAAATTGCTATGGGTCTTGGAAAACAATTTATAATTATAATCAATAAATGTGACCTTGTTCCATTGTGGGTATGTAAAGAATGGCAGAATTACTTTAAAGCCCAGAATATTGAAACCTTTTATATCTCATCATTAACATTAACTGGCATCAAAAAATTGAAGCATTTTTTAAATAAAAATATAGTAAAGAGACCAGCTACAATATTACTTATAGGCTATCCAAAGGTTGGGAAATCATCATTGATCAATGCGTTGAAAGGATTTAAATCAGCTTCTACTAGTCCATATCCAGGGACACCTGGTTATACAAAAAATCTGACTTTGTATAAAATAATGCCTGGAATTTATATCATTGATACACCAGGTATAATACCGCCTGAGGGTGATGATATAGAGATGATTATAAGAAGAAACCCTGTTGAAAAAATAGAAAATCCTATAGAAATAGCAAAAAAGATTATAGAAATGATACAGAAATTTAATAAAAATACGATTAATGCTACATATCATATTCAATCAATAGAACCTATAGAAATATTAAAAGAACTGGCTATTAAGAGAGGATGGATAAATAAAAGAGATAGAGAACCAAATGTTGATGAAGCTGCTAGAACTATTATAAGGGATTATCTTAGAGGTAAATTGGTTTATTATGTTCTGCCTAATGATTTTAAATAATTTTTAATTCTTTTATATATTTTTCTAAACTGATTATTATTCACTTTATAAATGGAAATATATCTTTCAATATAATTTTCATCGATTGTTCTTCTCTTTGCTATGTCTTTCTCTATGTCATAGATTATCCTCTTAACTTTATCATCTATACTCATATTGTTTATTATCGCCTCTTCCAATGACATACTATTTAATTTGACATCAAGTATTATATCTATGATTTTATTTATTTCTTTAGGAACACCTATTATAGAGCCATACAATTTTATAGCCTTTCTGTTGAAATTTATAGCTTGTAAAAGTTTCAACATGTATGTAGCATAAGGTCTAGGAAATTTATCATCTATTAGAAGCCCTACTATAAAATAATGATTTTCCATAATATCCTTTACCGTAAGCTCATCATGTGCATAAGGATCCAATATAATAGCTTTAGATGAGTCTATGGTATTATATATAGAATTATCATTAGTTTCTATAAATTCTACAGCTTCCTTTACTAGATCTATAAGCTCTATTGGAGGTGAAACAAGTAAGATGTTAAGATCTGTCAATCTTTTTCTTATGGTGTTAATTAAAACTAGGAATTGTTTTATAGCTTTTCTTTTCTCTTCTTCATGATGGAGTTCCCATAGAGTTGCATCAATCAATATCATTGGGATTTTTGGATAAACTGATAGAAAAAGAGAAACAGTTTTATTTGTTATGTCAATAGAACATTTTTCATGTATATCTACAATATAGTATTCTACTTCCATATACTTTTTTGTATCATATAATATTGTTATGTTCTTGTAAAAACCTATAGGTACTCCATATATTCTTTCAATACAAATTTTTATTCTTTTGCGCAGTATATTGTTGGCGATTGTATGCAATATTTCTATAGAATTTCCCTTATTGNGCTGAAGATATTTCTTTACCACTCTACGACTTATTACTACACTATCAACACCTAATATTCTTAATACATGTGCAAATATTGAAGCTACAGAGTCATTTTTAAATATGCTGCACAACCTTTATCATTATATTTCTCATCTACTAGCTTTTTATGTTGTTGAACTCAAAGCTTGTGCTTCATTTGAATTGATGTTTATATTATTATTTTCATTATAGTGTATAGATATGTCAAAACCTTTGTTGTTACTTAAAGCATTAAGAAGCTTCAACCCTAGATCTGACAGTTTATATAATTTATAATTACCTCGTATGTAAACTATGTTAATAATGTTTAAAGCTTCTAGTACATGAAATGCTGCTAATACCTCATATCTTGGTAGCCCTGTAGAGGCGATAACATCACTTGGTGAAGCAATTCTATCTTTTAATGATGTTAAAATCATTAATAGTTTTTCCTTTGGAGTCAATTTTAATACACCAAGAATTTAAATTATGGCAGGATATGATATAAGTAGCTAGCCTCATAGACTATTTACATAGTTTAATTACTTGATATTTTGCTTGAGACATATCAGCTTTTTAATTATTTCTATTATCTCTTAAGCCTGTAAACTAATAAGCTGTAGACAGCGAAGATATGCCTAATACATGATATGCCAGATATAGTTCAAGCTCAATATAGCTTTGAAGCCATAAACAGACATGAAAGGATTATAGATAGATTTTATTTAAGAAGAGTGAAATACATTAGTTAATTGTTAATTTACATAGAGTTTCTTAATAATATAATCCACGACCTAGTTGTAAATAAATTATTTATATTCTTTTGAGATTAGAACTATTGTTTTATTATTATAATTACCTTTAAAAACCTTCTATGTCTAATTCTTGATCACTAAAATATTATAAAGTAAATACGCTTTATATTTACTAGTATCTATAGGGATAGAGATACGTAAGAGCTTTATGAATGTTATAGAATTCCAGAGAAGTTTTATAGACCCATATGAAACTCGTCTACATAGTTATNTAATACATAAATATATTTTTTTAAGATTAAAAGGTGCGTACCTATTATCACATCCATTAATTATATATAAACATACCAATTTTCCTTTTATCTCCTCAGCTCCCTTTATCTATAGACATAGAGGATTCTGTATACGCTTATAATACCATTATGGACCAACATCTATTACAGCCTTTAAAAATTGTTTATAGTAATCATAAAGCTTATCTATTAAATATGTTTTCAACAATTATAATGGATTCTATGAATATACCTACAAGCATTTTTTTAAGTTCTTTAGAAAAAGGTTTAGAAGTAAAGACTTTAGATAAAATTAATACTTCTATTGATATATATTCTATCGGATTTAATAATTATATATTTTTCTTTAATAATAAACATAAATTGTATAGAGGTATAATAAATAGTGATTTTGATTTAGTGGAAGATAAACATTGTAAAGCCATACTACCACTTAAATATGACTATTATAAAGCTTTAATATGTGTTGATGGTGGCAATTCATTTGCTATAGTAAGTGATGGTTTATATGGTATCGAATTTGAATTAGATGAAGAACCTTTTGTACCTTCAGATACCTATTTCTATTTATATTTAAATATAGCATATATAAAGCTATTTGATGATGGTGTTATAGCCCATTGCATAGATAACTCATGTAGAACCATAAAAATTCCAAAACATTTAAGACCTTTAGCATCATTATCTAACAATAGCATTCTTGGCTTTACAAAGAAATGGATAACTTTATATTTTATTGATGAAGAGAAAGAACAAAATTTAATTAATATTGATTTTGAGAATATATCAAATATATCTATAGATCCCTATAAAAATCTTGCATCATTGTCTATCAATGATGATGTCTATATTCTTGATTTGAATAACATGGTATTTGTGAAGATTCCCTTTAAGAAAAAATTACTGAGTTATATTTCAGGCAATTATGTAATGTTATTGGGGAAAAATAATGTTGAAATATATTTTCTTGATATAGGTAACAATATTCACTTAGAGAAAATATTTGCAGGCTATTCTAATTTAATTAGATGTGTATCTATTGGGAAAGGCAGTGTTGCTTGTATCGATAGAGTTGGTAGAATTGTTTTTCTTAATTTAGAAAACATTGATGGATATATTGATGAAAATCCCTACATATTACGTGATAGTTCAAACACTACTTCTATCTTCATACCTGACATGATGCCATATATTCCATTTAGATTTGAAGGACATGTAGAGCCTTTATATAATATCTATAGAATTGATTTTTCAAGAAGTATAATTGATGTTACTATAGACCAAGGATCTAATATGTCTTACGAATTTCTATTATATGTTCAAGGTTTATTGAAAGAATATAAAATCCCTATTAATATAAACAGAGGGGTTGGGATTCATAGTAAAAGACCCTCTGAAGTTTATCTACCTAAAATATATATAATCAATAAAAATAAATCTAGTTATATACTTCCATCATCTAAATCTTTAGAAAGAATTTTGGATAGAGAAAACCTTGAGGATCTTATAGTAATTGAAAATAATAATGTGTATAAAGGGTATATTAATAAAGGCATAATCAAATTTGATGGAGGTTATAAAATATCTGCAGGGGATCCTATATACATAGCTAAGAATGTTAACGATATAGTTATTGGGCAAGTAATAAAGGTTTTAAACATATATCAGATAGATCTAGATAATATTATAAAGATCAATAAGGGTTTTAAAAATAATCATATAGAGATATGCATAGATGACTCTCTCTTAGAGAATACAGAGATAGTTTTTTCATCGATTGAAGTTATATGTACTAATAAGGTACTTAAGTCTAGTGATAAATGTATTAATATTGATTCGTGTGAAGATATACTCCTTATATTAATAGAGTTCATATTGAATGAATTAAAAGAAAACCCTATTGTTATACCATTTCAATATAATATAAAACCACATATCGAGTTGATAGACGGTTATAATATATATTTTAATACTAATCCTTACATTAAGATAGGTATACCCTATAGATGTATGTATTTCAACAACGCCTATATATACTATGACAATACATTTAAAGTATGCGTAGATGTTGTTAATAAATGCAACGATATTTCAGTATATATTATCACATCTGATTCTCTTCATTATATAAGATCCGATGAAGCATTGAAAATTGAATATCCAATTAGTTTAAATAACATTGTTAAAGGATATACTAGCTTCATGGTTATTGAGCCTAGTGGTATAAAAGTAGTATACATACGATACTAAGTTAAGGAATGTTATACTCTACGCTTATCGTATCGCTTTAAAACTAGCTACATTTTTAGGGATTAGGAAAAGTGTTCAAAAACATAGTTACAGCTCTTCAACAGCTTAGATATACTTTAGTTAAACACACAACTAAAAACTTTGTTGTAGATTGCAATGCTATAAAGCCTGGAGTATTTAGATGTAAAACAGACGCCTTAAGCAATATTGTTGCACTCTATACTATATCTGGTAACATCATCTCTATTAAAGATCTTAGCCTTATAGATGCAACATATCATGTAAAGCGTATTCTTGATTTGTTCTCAATACCTGGATGTGAAACGATAACATATTTCTCTTTAAAGCCTGTAGATATAGATAATTATATATCTAAAATAAATCACAAATTACAAATGAAGCTTGTTGAGCTTGAGCTTGACAAATCTAATACTAAGTTACGTAGCTATGTGGAAAGATTGATTGATACAAGGCGTAGAGTTCTAAAAGGCATAAAACCTATAGATATATCTAGCATTATTGCATTCATATGTAATGATAGTCAATCCTATATAGAAATACTTTCTTCTATTGAACATAGTGCTAAGAATTCAATGAATATTGAACTAAAACCTGTAACAGACCCTATGAAAGCAGTATATATAGCCAATTTTCGAGAGGGTAAAACCTAAAGGCAAAAAACTATTGATAGACTCACTAATATATATAAATCCAATACCCTTTGTATACAGCAATAATCTAGGTTTAGGGGATATATATCTAGGAATAGATCTAGATTTTGGTTCTAAAGTTTACTGGAACCCTACCTCTGCTATAAATTCACATCTATTTATTGTTGGCCCAAGTGGTTCTGGAAAAAGTGTTGCCTTGTCAACCATATCATATAGAATTGACTAAAAAATTTAAACCAATAATTACAGTATTTGATATAAAGACCGAGTATCATTATTTGTTTAGAATTTCTGACCTAATTTTAAATGAATTCAATCCACTTAAAACACCAATACCTCTATGTTTTTGCGATGACAATAAAAGAGATGTAGAATATAGTGCTAATGCTTTTCTTAAAGCTATTTCAAAGATATATGGTGTATCAACATCACTATATAGAAATCTATATGAAAGTATTAAGTATGTTTGTAGCAGATGTGAATCGATGGAATATCTATATAATATCACTGAAAACTTCGAAGCTTTAAACGATATTATAAATGTTTTTGAGATATATCCATCTAGAGATTTAGATCCATTGAAAAATTTATTAGATAAGCACAGTATTGTTAATTTAAGGGAAATATTCCTTGAAAGCAGTACCTTAAGTAGTCTTCTAATAACATATATAATAAACAATATTTTAAAAAGCCATACATTATCTTTTTCAAATATTCCACAAAGAATTGTGATATTAGATGAGCTTTGGCATGTTGCTCCATATATAATGGATGAGCTCGTACAGATCCTCACGCGTTATTCAAGAGGATATGGGATATCAATATTCATGTCTACACAGAATATAGATGATGTTGGGATATATATCGATGCCGTTACAAGTAATTGTAATCTTTTATTAGCTATGGCTTCTCCTATACCTGGATATTGGAGTAAAATGGCTAGATATTGGAATCTATCTAGAAGAGGCATTGATAAAGCATCCAGTCTAGATAATCAAGGGGAATGTGTCGTGAGAATGTATCCCTATGAAAATCCTATGTTTGTTTATATAGATCCTTTAGATGAGTAGCCGTGGATATTCTTTTTAGTCTTTTTTACTTAGCTCCTCATGCAATTCTTTTGGTACAATAAGTCTTGAACCACGACTTGCTTCATGTCTCTTTCTATATTCTCTTTCCTTTATTTTCTTTTTCCATTTGTATTTATGTGTACCCTTCAAACCTCTTGTAGCTTGTAGTCCTCTAGCTTTTCTACCTGCAGCGGTTTTTCCTCTAAATACTCTACCATGTTGACTTGGATTTGAAATCCAATTTATATCAGGGTCATTGAGTATTGCTGGATGATTAGGGTCAACAAGTATAACCTCATAGTATTTATATAGACCATCTTCACCAACATAATAGCTATTCAATACTTCTAGATTTCTATATTTTCTAGCAGCTCTTTCCTCAGCTATAAGTCTAAGGCTCTTTTTTGGTGAATGTCCATATATTCCCATTCTCTTTGGTCTTCTACCTGAATTTGGTCTTGGCTTTCTTAACCCACCTTTTCTCACTCTAACTCTCACTACTATAAAGCCTACTTTTGCTTTATAGCCAAGCCTTCTTGCTTTATCTATTCTTGTTGGTTTTTCGACTCTAACTATTGATGGCTGTCTACGCCATTCCATAAGTCTTTGTTTCATTAGTTTTCCATGTTCACCTTCATATGGTCTCTTCCACTGTTCAGATATATAGCTATATACAGATCTCGCCAAGTGTAGCACCTAATATACCTAAAACACAGCTTTGTAAGCTAGTATAAATGCTAATAGGTTTTAAGCTGTAATGAAGCTTCCTATTACTGAGGTGAAGATGCTATTGCACCACCAAAGATTTATATAGGTTTACTTGGCAAGACAAATGTAGGCAAATCAACATTTTTCTCTGCTGCTACCCTAGTTCCTGTAAAAATTGAAAATAGACCTTTTGTAACATTAGAACCTAATACAGGTATTGCATATGTACGTAAAACATGCGTGCATAAAGAACTTAATCTTTCTAGATGTACCCCTGTCACATCTATGTGTATAAAAGGAGAACGCTTCATTCCAGTAATACTGGTAGATTTACCTGGTCTAATTAAAGATGCACATAAGGGTCGGGGTCTTGGAAATAAGTTCCTCGATTCTATTAGACAAGCAGATGCATTAATACATGTTGTTGATGCTTCAGGTTCAACAGATGAAGATGGTAGACCAGTAAAACCAGGTTTTAGGAATCCTATTGATGATATTCTAACTATTGAGTATGAATATGAGGAGTGGATGTATAGTATAATTTCACGTGATTGGCCTAGATTTGCAAGAGCTCTTGACCATATGAATCCAGGACAAGTTATAGATTCTTTATCACAGAGGCTTTCTGGATTGTCTATAACAAGAGAACATGTTGCTAAAGCCCTTCTATTATCAAAACTTGAAAATATAAAACCATCGAGTTGGAGAGAAGAAGAACTTAGAATATTTATACATAATCTAAGAATCATAGCAAAGCCGATTGTAATAGCTGCTAATAAAATTGATATTCCAGAGGCTAAAGATATTTTAAAAGAGATGGCTAAGAGCTTATCAGATAGAATCATTGTACCTGTCTCAGCTTTAGGTGAGCTTATACTTAGAAAAGCTGCTGAAAAGAATGTCATAGAGTATCTACCTGGCGATTCCTTCTTTAAAATAAAAGATGTTAGTAATGTTACACAACAACAGTTAAAGGTGCTTGAGAATTTGGATAAAATACTAAAAGAGTTTGGTGGTACAGGTGTTCAACAAGCTATAAATAGTGTTATATTTAATGCATTAAATAGAATTGCTGTTTATCCTGTTGAAGATCCAAATTCATATACAGATAGCAAGGGGAACATACTACCTGACACGTATCTAGTTCCACAAGGGTCTAAGGTAATAGATCTTGCATATATGATTCATACCGATCTTGGTAAAAGATTCCTATATGCAATAGATGCTAAAACTAAGCAAAGAATAGGAAAAGATTATATTCTTAGAGATGGTGATGTAGTAAAAATAGTCGCGTCAGGTTAGGGTAGGGCTTCTATGAATAGAAAAATAGAGCTTTCAGAAGTAATTCTGTCAACACATTGCCACGCTACAGAAGATCTTGAAAAAGTTAAAAAGGCGTTAATGAACTCTATTCCTTTAGAGCTAAGATCTATAGCTGATGTACATAGTGAAACACTTCATGGTTATCATGGCAATCCTATAGTAAAGCTTGAGGTAAGATTTAAAGGAGATGATGCTTTTAATGTAGTTAAATATATTATATCAATGCTTAGTGATGTAGATAAAAGATATCTTTTGAATTCACTAGATATGAGATATAATAGAAAAGATAATAAACTATTTCTTAGGCTAGATAAACAAGAAGCATATTTAGGTAATATCAGTTTATATGAAGGTGACGACTCGATAAAGGTTTCTATTTCATTTTCCATGATTAGATCTATAGATGCTGTAAAAGAGTTTTTAGAGAGAATGTTAATAGAGGATAAGAAGAGAAATGAAGGCAGACATGTATCTAGCAATTAATAGATGTAATGATATAGCTTTCTATATTACAGCTATAGATAGCGATGTACATATCTTAGGACTTGATAGCGATGTTATTGTAGAGTGCTTTGCAAATAATGCACATAAATTAAATAGAGATATGTTGTTTATCCCAAGAAAGATTGTTACTGTGGATGAAAAAAGACTTGAGAAATGTTTTGAATTTGATAAATCTATTCTCATGGGATGTATTCCAATGAATATTAGTGTTGCAAGAAGACTTGCAAAAATTCAGAGACTTTCAACAATTATCATTACGCCTAATTCACTTAAGTTTGTTGATGAAAACCAAGTTAATTTTATGTATCAATCAAGTAATAGAAACAAATATATTGAGGTACATCTTCAACCTTTTCTTAAAATGTTTTTAATTTCTAGTTCTATTCATTCTATTGAAAAAAGTTTTTACCTACTTGGCAATATAGTTGAAAGAGCTTTAAAACTAGATGTAGGTATTATAATGTCTACTGCTTCAGATAATGATAAAAAGCTATGTTCACTTACACATGTAGATATTATTTTATTCTATCTTGGTTTCTCAAAAAGAGAACGAAGGCTTATTACAGAGGTTTACCCTATAGAGCTTCTTATAACTTGGCTTAATTATAAGTGATTATCGATGTCTATATATATAGCATTTATATCTCTTGCAATATCATTAGCGTCTATAGTCATTGTAATTATATTATATAGAGACATTTATCAAGCAGTTAACAATCTTATTGATGAACTTGGAATAGCTCTTATAGCTAGAAAAAAATATAGAAGAATAAAAAGATATATTTTAGCTAAGGTGGTATGCAAAGATGATGTTGATATTAGAAAGCTAAGTGAAGATGTTGAAAGAAATGTTAATAGTCTTCTAGGTCGAATATTAAAGATGAATTGTAGTTTGACTATAATTTCCTTTAGACCTGATCTCAATAGAGCCATATTTAGAGTTGTTGGTGATGGTATGTGTAGCAAATACTGCTTACTTGCATTATCTCTTCAACATTTTATATCAGAAAGCTGTATTATTATCCCTCTTAAAACATCAGGACTTTTATCAAGGCTTAGAAGATTTACTGGTTATAGAAAGTAATAGCTGTTATGATTTAAGTATATTAGTTATATATTCTATCAGTTTCACGGCTTTCTCAAATTCTTCTATCCCTTTTTTAGATAGTTTATATAAACTTTCACCACCTACGTTGATTTTCTCAAGTAAACCTTCTCTATACATTCTATATACAACACTATATACCGTTATTGTTGAAACTCTCAATCCATATATTTCTCTTAGCCTTTTTCTAATTTCATATGCTTTAAGAGGTTTTGAATCTTTTAATGCTTTTGCGATGTAAATCCATAGAACTTCAATTGTTATTTTTCTCTTTAATCTTTGAAGTGCTCTCGACTCTGAGATCTAACCACACCCTGGAGCTTTTTACATCTTGTTTACTGTTGAAAAGCTTATATATCTAGTAGTATATATATTATAGTAAATATATCTGGGTGTAAATATGATTAGAATTGGTATAGTTGGCATAGGTAATGTAGCTGCGATGTTTATTCAAGCTATAGAGTATTACAAATATTCTAAAGAATCTATAGGACTGATACATGAAGTTATTGATGGTTATAGAGCTAGCGACATTAAAATTGTATATGCCATTGATATCTCGAAGAATAAAGTTGGCAAAGATCTATCAGATGCTATTTTCGCTAAACCCAATATTGTTCCAAAAGTTATAGAGGTTGATAGAACTGGTATTGTGGTTAGAATGGGTAGAGTTCTAGATGGTGTTGCAGAACATATGGTTAATGATTTTCAACCAGCATCTTTACCTGAGCCAACGATTGACGATATTGCTAATGAATTGCGAAATTATAATGTTGATGTACTAGTAAATCTATTACCTGTTGGAAGTGCAAGTGCATCAAGATTCTATGCGGAAGCTGCAGCAAGAGCTAATATAGCATTTGTTAACTGTATACCAGAGTTCATAGCAAGTGATGGAGATTACTGTAAACTATTTGAGGAAAACAATGCTCTTGTTCTAGGTGATGATATTAAAGGTCAGCTGGGTTCAACAATAGTTCATAGAGCTCTCACAAGTTTAATAGCTATGAGAGGAGGTGATGTTATTGAGACTTATCAGCTTAATGTAGGCGGTAATACAGATTTTAAGAATATGCTTGAACAAAAGAGACTTACAAGTAAAAAGATAAGCAAGACGATGGCGGTAGCATCAACGTTGCCTGAACCTGAGAAAGTAATATCAAATATATTTGCAGGTCCTAGCGGTTTTCTTCCATTTCTTGGCAATACTAAGATCTCATATATATATATTAAGGCACGTGGATTTTTAGGGCTTCCAATTACAATGGATCTAAAGCTTGTAGTTGATGATAAAGCAATGGCATCTGCTGTGCTTATGGATGTTGTTAGATTGGCTAAAGCTTTAAAGAATAGAGGTGTTAAAGGCTGTCCATCCTGGACTTCAGCACCATACTTTAAATATCCGCCAAAACAAGCGAAAAGTGATGAAGAGGCTTTGTTAGATCTATACATCAATCTAGACAGATTGGGTATAGATATAGAGCCGAAGAGATTATATCTATGGAATATGCTATCGCAATTGCGTGATAAGTAAACCTTAAAAAATAATCTATCCACGCGTTTTTACTTTTATATTTAATAAACATTTTGTCTATAGTGTTTATATCTGAGTTAACCAATAGTATGTATCAAAGCTACTGTTTTAGCAGATGATGATGTCGCCCCAGACAACAGCTAGATATTGTGAAGACCCTGCGACGAGCTGATGCACTACTTAAAGTTAATTATATATACATTTGATGGTAGAGTTCCATGTATAACCCTAATTCTATTCACAGATACATCTGAAAGCTTTGTTAAAATGTTTTCAGCTATTTTTATAGCCGAGGTTATAAATGATGCTCTTTTAAACTTGTGATCTCGTAAGATCTCTAGCGTTCTTTTATAAAGCTCGCTAAGTTTTGCCAGCTTCATTCTATAGCCATATGGAGGATTAAATACCGCTACACTAAGTTCTGCACCAAGTTCATATTCAATCTTTTTAATCTTTGGGATAAGCTCTATTGAGTCTCCTTTAAGAAAAAGTACAACATCATCTACACCCCCATTTTTAGCATTTATAATAGCACCTTCAACAAATCTAGGGTTTAGGTCTATACCTATATGGGCTCTATGATAATCCCTTTCTATAATAGTTCTGCATAGTTTTTCCAACTCTTCATCTATTGTATACATTATCTTTCTTGATATATCCATATTTATGCTCTGTCTATTAATGCATGGAATTTCAATATTTTTGCTTATTAGAGCTGCTTCGATGACTATGGTACCTCCTCCACACATGGGGTCTACTAAGCCTTCTTTTGGATTCCATTCAACTAGTCTAAGCATAGAAGCTGCTATAGTAGGTTTTAATGCCGCTGGATGGTTAAATAATCTATATCTTCTTATATGCATCGATGTTCTAACTAGTGCAAAACCTACTAAGAGTCTATCCCCATTCAATTCAACATATATTTCAACATCTGGATTATCTAAATCTACCTTCAATCTTATATTTTTTGAAGCCATATAGCTATCTATTACAGCTTGTCCTGCAGCTCTACTTATATCGATACTTGTAAAGCTGTGTTCTCCAATTCTTTCAGATCTAATAGCAAAACTTTGTTGAGGATCTATAAAATCTCTAAATTCTAGACTTTTAATGGCTTTATATATACCTTCCAATGTTGTAATTCCGTTAAAAATATTGATGAGCATGTATATATTATTGGCAGTTCTAGATCTAAAGACATTGATAAAGCTATTACGAGGAATATCGATGAATATCCTGCCACTGGAGATATGTTTTATAGTTCCATTAGTGAGCTCTATAAGTTCGTTAGCTAAAACGTGTTCAAACCCTGTATCACATGTTACTAGAAACATCAATGTATTCACCGGGTATCTGTTTTTGTGTCAGACAGCCACCGCAACCTCATTATATCGGGAGCGGTCGGGATTAACATCATCCACACTTAGCCTAGATATCTATTTAATCTCTTTAGAGAAACTATAAATGTAAATGTTCTTAAAACCTAAACTAGGTTTTTATTTTTAACAAGGCTTGATCTTGGTGCCTATAGCTTCCTCTAAAGCTCTATAGATGTTATATGGATCAAGACCATTGAACACTGTAACCTCTATACAACTTCTTTTAACAATTGATATTGCTAATGGATCTAGGAGCTCATATCTTCCCGCTTCAAATCTCTGGTTTAAAATCTTTGGCAATTCATCTACTGAAATCATATCAAGTTTTTTAGCATCCTTATATACCTTAGGATCTCTGTCATATATGCCCTCAACATCTGTTGCATACAGCATTTTTTTAATCCCTAGAACCTCAGCTATAATAGCCGCAACTGCTGCTGTAGATTGCCCTGGCTGAAGACCACCAACAACAACAACTTTATTTATGCTCCATGCCCTTTCAACATCCTCTATATTTCTAGGTATTGGTAAATAAACATCATTACCTATGGCATATGCAAGTAGAAGTGAATTCGCCCTAGAGATTTCTATGCCAAGCATATCAGACTGTGCTTGAGTCAACCCAATACTCTTCGCACACATTATATAGTTTCTTGCATAAGATCCTCCACCAACAACTACGACAACTCTATAACCCTTAGATACAATACCTCTTATAGCTTCTGCATACCTTCTGATAATATCTGGTTTATCAGGATTTATAATCTTGCCAGAGATTTTAATCACAATCTTTTCACTCATAAAAGCCTCACAAAGATATATTGTTGCTGAAGTAAATAAAAATCTAAGCCACACTACAGAAGGTATATGGACCGGTATATACACTGATATATAGGCAGGTCTACCCATCTAGAAATCTTATCAGAGACTTTAGATCTACAATCAATTCATTAATTCTCTAAAACAATATAACAGTTTATAGAAGAAGCTATGCAGAGGCTCTAGATCTAAGACCAGAAAGCTAAAGACATATAAAATATACAATTAGATAGCTCAATAAATCTACTATATAGTATAATAGTAGAGCAAACGGTTTTGACACCTCTATAGTATCTTAATATATATCCATGTAGAGAGCATCCTATTACATCATACAATGAGCCACATAGCAAATAAATATCATAACACAAAACAAAATTTTAGAGACATTAAAACCTATGTAAGCTACATCAGAAACCTTCAAACTTATGGTGTGATATAGCACTGCATGGTTTCATTGCATGTTTCTCTGAAATATATGTGGAGTATTGGTGAAGTTAAGTGGTGCTTAACTATACAGCTGTAGATTTAAGCAGTATCAATGAACTTGATGTACACTATTAGAGTAATGTTGCTATATGTGTCTATAATCTTCTGATGCAACATCTTGAGATTTTATTTATAGAACATTGTATTCTATATCTATATAATTCTCACATTAAACTTCTCATAACTCTTAATGTATATGATCTTATACAATTTAGCAGAATTCAAAGTAGTTATTTTTCCAAACCATACTAATCTATAGGTATATTATCTGTCTAAACTACTGGTATATCTATTGATACATTTTTAGCTCTCTAGTTGATCGATACAATGAAGCTCTTAGATTCTATCTTCCTTGGGTTAATCATGGGTTATTCTATCTATGTATAAAGGGTATATGGATTAAATCGAATTGTTGGTCCTTGAGACGTTGTTTAAAATTTCTATTTGATGTTTATATAGATTTATTGTTATCATATATTATGGTCTGCATCTTTTTCAAATAGTATTGTGTATCTATTCTAGAAAAAGTCAATGTTTTATGCTAGATAATCAAAAGAATTTTCTATTATATTAGTGGTAATGTAATAGCTAGTTTGCCTTCCAATCCTATATCTACAGCGATGTATCTCTATATCAATCTATAAAAATCGCCTTTTATGAAACATAAAGATTGCCAGATAAAAGAGGCTTTACTTTACTTTTATTATCTTCTATTTGATGTTTATATGGATTTATTTATGTTTTGTGAGGTGAGATGAGGTATACTGAGTGTCTATCCATTGCTACTTCGCTGTTAGGATTCAAAAGTCTACTCTACATTATTGGGAGATGATACATGAAATCGTGAAAAAGGTTTTGAAGATGTTCTTTAAACTACTCAGCAATAGGAATAGACTCGATGAAGATACTTGATGGTTGATAGAGCTTTATAGGATATTTGTTAATGTATGGATGATGGATGAATACACACTATCCCCAGTACACGTCCAACTAACATGTTCTGAAATAGAGTTTGTAAGAATAATCTTAAGAAATACAATATATGCTAAAAATCATTAAAGAGTAAACTTATAGATGAATCAGACATGCCCGCACATTAAAATCTAAGGAGAAAATATAGGAAGAAAGTAATTAAATTTACGTTAAAGAGTTATTTGTTAAAATTAACGACTGCCAAGATTGGCTCCTTGCTCTCTTAGGGTTTTTTGAAGTAGTGATACATCCAGCCTTCTAGGGGGAATGTTAAGTTTTGCTGATAAGGCTGCTGCTGTGCCTGCTGCTTGGCCTATGGCTACAACGATGGGTATCACCCTTATGGCGGCTTGAGCCTCATGGGTTGTTGAAATACATCTTCCAGCAACCAAAAGGTTCTCAACGTTTTTTGGCACTAAGCATCTGTAGGGGATATCGTACGATGAACCAGGGGGAGGCCCTATAATAGTTGTTCCCTCACCCGTGGGGCTATGTATGTCTATTGGATAGGAGCCTCTGGCGATAACATCTGTAAACTTTCTGGCTTCTAGAATATCTTCACCTGTCATCACATATTCTCCAATTATTCTCCTCGTTTCTCTAACGCCTATTTGAGTAGCGGACATCAGAAGGTAAGCATTTTCAAATCCTGGCACATTTTTCTTAAGAAAGCTCACCAGCTCCATCATCTGCCTCCTAGCCTCAATCTCTGCAAAAGTGAGATCCTCTGCCTTTGTTCCGTCAACCTTAATGATGCGTGTCGTGTTGAAATGAATTTCTCCTTTTCTTGTCGTAGGGAACCATAACACGTTTTCCCTAGGAATAGAAATCTCCCCTCTTTTTTTCGCCTCAATGAAAAGCCTGTTAATCTCCTGGGAAGAGGGCATTCTACCAGTATCGACACCACCCATCCTGAAATTCAGGGTCATTGGCTGAGTTAACCCATCTTCCTTCCTACCCTTCTCATAGGGTGCTCCAGCCATGACAGCAACATCGCCATCCCCAGTAGCATCCACGATAACCTTTCCAAAAACAACGCTTTTACCAGACTTATTATGAATCTCAACACCTCTAATAACGTTCCCCTGCATCACTACTCCAATAACACAAGTATGAAGCAGCAGTTTGACCCCTGCTTCCATCACCATCTGATCCAAGACAATTTTCATTGCTTCAACATCAAAAGCCTTAGTTTCCTCATCATAGCCCCCTAAACGCTTTAAACGATCAATAATCTCTTGAAATATGCCATGAATTATCTGTTCCTTGCCTGCGTGAAAAGTCATAAAAGGATTGACAAGACCTGCAGTCATCGTCCCCCCAAGAAAACCGTATCTCTCAATCAAAAGAGTATCCGCACCGTTACGGCTTGCGGCAACAGCTGCAGCTACCCCTGCAGTACCACCACCCACAACAACAACATCATGCTGAGACAAGATATTCATTTTGAACTACCACAGTTATGTGTTATTGACACGGTTAATTTATATATCTTTATGTTTATATTATATGAGAGTTTCAGAAAGAATTGACATCATTCTAAAAGCAGCATGGAAACAATAATTTATTACGTAAAACCTGCTCGAAAGAACAGTCTGGCTAGTTACTTTAGCAGGTCACCGACTGTTATTGTGACTTAATACCTATTCAATTGCTAAGCATAAGCTCTCTTCCTGAGAGACTTTCTATTACAATTTTGGTGTAAGTGTAATATTTGCTCCACTAGCATTTTCTTCGTCGCTATAATGGTAACTAGCTTAAGTGCATTCATAATTATATATTGCTTGATATCTATATATTTTGCCAGCTCCATGATAAGATTGGACATACTTGCTTCACTAGCCCTATGTTTGCTTTGGACACTAGCTCTGAAGCACATCATATTGCCATTAATTTTTATTTAAGGGAGGAAACTCAGCGACTTGGGCGAAAGGTTAAGATTAAATCTTTTGAGAAAGAGCATATTTGACAAGCTTCTAATAATGATGTTTACATTATTTGATTCAACCCACGTTTTCAGATCAGCATTTATATTTGGAATCCCCAGAGTAGAACCTAGATTTCCCACTTATATCACATCACCAACAATCATCTCTGGAGCTAGCCTCTTAGTAATACCTTCCTCAACAGTTAGGAATTGGATAGTCACTTTAATATGGATATGTGAGAGTTTACCTCCATCATCATCTAAATCTTGTGGGAATGGGACAGTTATCGCTAGCTGGTAGGATTGCGGCTAATGGATAACCATAAATTGCTAACAAAACAACACTCTTATCCCCTCACCATACATTATTAAGGATCATTATTTTGGGAGAGTTATTGATAGAATCTCATTGAAATGAAACAATGAATGGAATACAATATGCTATAAGGGCTTTACTTTGTATTTATTATCTTATCTAGTTCTATGCTATATCTAAGTATAGCTATAGCTCCTCCTAATATTTTTATCCTTTGTCCTGGTGGGGTATCCGAAGGCACTATAACTATCTTAGCGTTCTTCTCAGCTGCTATTCTTAGAATTTTCTCAATTTTATCCTTTGTGTCATCAAAAGTGCTAAGCATTTCATCAATTATAGCGATCTTCTCTATGGCACCTATATTTGTAGCAAGCTCTATACTATCTAAGCCGTATGCAACTCTATTTATATCTTTGACCAAAAGACTATCAAACTCAGAAAGTATTTCCCCTGCTTCTAATATCGCTACATCCCTAAGTATCATTCTTACAGTATCTCTATTTAGAAGCTCTTGAAGACCTGCATATCCACCATTTGCTACAGTATCAAGGTATATATGTATATTTTTATCAAACTGCTCTATAAAGGCCTTAAGCTCGTTTTTTATAGTACTAGGAGATGCTATTACAACGGTATTTATGTCGAATCTCTTACTAATTTCAATAATCCTTTTAGCTAATTCTCTTAGCTCCCTCTCTTTAGCATCCTCGAACCCCTCACCACTAATAGGCAATGATATATTCTTTTCATCAATAATTCTCATGCCTTGGCTTTGAACCAGTGCAATACCATATTCATCGAAATCAACAGCAACTAAAATAAGTTTTATAGGTCTAACAAGCTTTAGGAATTCCTCTAATAGCTTAGGACTCCATGAACTCTTATATAATGTAAGTTCATCGCCAACACCTATTGAGATTGTGTGATGAGAACCCTTAACACCAAATCTCTCAGGACCATCAACAACAATACCATGAATCCTAAGCCTATTGGTAAATGCTTGAAATTCAATTTTTTCAACATTAATAGTTAAAACCATAGATATTCTTCTCTTTTCATCACCTAAGCTAACATCTCTAGAGGTAATAGACTTAACAAGATCACCTTTAGATATCAATAAACTTAACAGCCATAAATCGTCTTCATAATCAATCTTAACTCTAATTATACCGTGTTTACTATCAATAACCTCTAAACGCATATCATAGCACCCTATACCATTGAGATTACTGCTAGAATAAAATAAAAGTAAATAGTATGTAGAGGTGCGCAGCCCCCATACTAGTGGATGTATAGAGCCTAGCAGTGGAACTGGACACCAACCCTCACTTCGTTGACTCGTGAACGCTGGTGCCGGGGGTTAGGTTGCTCCCTTCCGGGCCTGGCCGCTTTCCCCCCGTAAAGGTAGTAGCCACCTCCCTCCAGAGGTGGCCCTACCATCACCAGCCCCACGAGGCGAAGCTCATAGTGGTGTCCAGCCCTTTCTGCAGGCTCTATACATCCACTAGTAGGGTTACTGACCCCCGCATACGCCCATTTCGGGTATAGGGGAGGGCGGGCCCCCTGGTCCTACCTGCGCACCCTATGAAACTGTTTTCGTAATGGACTAATAAGCTGTAGTGACCATAAAAATGCTTTGTGAAGCACCAATGTATTGACCTAAAATGTTTATAAACAATTAATATTAAAAACAAATATACACTATTAATTAACGTTATACAATGTTGTTAAGTAAAGCCTTGAAGATATTAGATGTTGTTAAGGCTCATGACAGATGGAGAAGATTTTAATGTGTAAACCCAATTGCTCTTGAAAACATTATATCTCAATTAGCTGAAACAGTGCATCTTAGTGATATGAAGCATAGATCTGTCGAGAGATGCCTTGGTAAGAGATTTTATCAAGGTAACATATATGTAGATGAAATTGAAATTATAACACCAATGTTATTATCAAAGCTTTTAAATGTTAGACATATTGAATCTACACCAACTAGCGACACTATAGTAAATTCAATAACATTTACGTTTAATCTGTAACTAGCACAGATGATGTAACCGTTTTTACATCTCTTCAAACTGATGCATATATTTCTCATACAAAATTCAACATCCTTGATACACTTGGAATAAAACAATATGAGTTACCTTTAATATTAGTATATGGAACATAGATGATGATAAATAAGAATATTAAGATTGTCGAGAAGGTAAAATCGAGAAGGTTCACTATAAAGATATAATCTATTACTCTATACAAGGAATGGATAGTTTAAAATCAATGAAAGCCGGAAACTATGGTGCGGGGGGTGGGATTTGAACCCACGCAGGCCTATGCCAGCAGGTCTTGAGCCTGCCCCCTTTGACCTAGCTCGGGCACCCCCGCTATAATCTTTAACAATCTAGGCTATATTTTTCATATATTTTATTGGGGTTATAAGGTTTTAAAGGCCATTGTACTACATTTATTGTACTACAGTAAAATATCATGTTATTTGATCCACATAGAAATGACAAATTCTATTAAAACATTATCTAAAATTACATTCAATTACTATTGTGATTAGCTATTATTTAACTATAGATGGGCCCGGGGGGATTTGAACCCCCGACCTCCCGGTTATCAGCCGGGCGCTCTGCCAGACTGAGCTACGGGCCCGTATAGTAGTCTATTAGGGTTTGTAATTAAAAGCCTTTATTATGTTCCGCGGCCCTTTAACTCTACAATGGTTCATCATTTTTCAGTCCGCCCATCGATTTGCATCGGACCTCTACGGTACATTGTGGCGCCGGGGGCGGGATTTGAACCCGCGTGGGGNTGGGACCCCCAGTGGGTCTCGAGCCCACCGCCTTAGCCACTCGGCCACCCCGGCATTTTTCTTTAGTTGTTTCTAAGGTTCATCAAGTTCTATAATATGTTTTTAGAAGTTTTATTAGTCTTGTTGCGTTATAGCGGTTGTTGTGATATGTTGTTAGATTATGATAATGGTGTTTTAGAATCTATTAAGAATGTCTATGGAGATTCATATCATTCTTTTTTGGAAGCTATAACTAGACCAAGTCGTAGATTGTATGTTAGGGTAAATAGACTTAGAACTAGTGTGGGAGAGGTTATAGATACTCTTAGATCTAGAGGTATAGCAGTGTTTCAGGATGAGGAGCTCGAAGAAGCAATATATTTTTATGTAGAGGGTCCATATAACATAGAGCTTTATAACTATGATAATGTCGTCGTAGCTGATAAATATGCTGCAGAGTCTGTATATCTTGGTTCAAATCTATATATACCTGGTATTGTTAAATGTCCTAATAGTGTTAGAAAGGGAAGTGAGGTGGTAATTGTTACACAGAAAGGGTTACCTATAGCTGAAGGAATATCTATGATTAACTGCAATGAGATTAGATATTTAAAGAGAGGTATAGCTATAGAAGTAACAAAGTCTGTATATAAAGCTCCAAAAATTGTAGAGCTGCCAGAATATAAAGCCGGGTTAATATATCCGCAAAGCCTTGCAGCAATGTATGTAGCAAAAGCACTTGACCCTAAACCTAACGACATTGTTATAGATACTTGTGCCGCACCAGGTGGTAAAACAGGGCATATAGTTGAATATACTATGGGAAAGGCTTTTATAATAGCATTTGACCATTCAAAAAAACGTCTAGAGGAAATGAAAAGAGAACTTGAAAGACTTAAACATACACCATTTATAGAGATGTGGAGAGCAGACTCAAGATTTCTACATATAGATTTTAGCTGGATCAAGGCAGATAAAATTATTGTTGACCCCCCTTGCACTTCTCTTGGAGTTAGACCAAAACTATATGACACAAAAAGATACAGAGATGTTATATCAGCATCTAGATACCAGCTACAGTTCCTAAAATCTGCTTCAAAAATACTTAAAATAGGAGGAACCATAGTTTATTCAACATGTACTATAACCATAGAAGAAAATGAGAATGTTATTGAAAGCATTATTGAAAGCGATAAATGTTTAAAGGTTGTAGATACCGGTATTGCTAGAGGATCCAAAGGAATTGCAACCTCATATAGCCACAATTATACAAGGTTTCATCCACATATTCATGACACTACAGGATATTTCATTGCAAAACTTACAAAGATTTGCTAAATGTATGATTAAAATAAGTTTTGAATCCTTAAGAANACTTTATACCTATAGTTTTAACAGGTTTGAAATCTATTCCTATATATGTTAAGATTCTTTGAAGAGTATAGTCATCTGTTACAACAATAGGTTTCAACCCACAATCTCTAAGCTTTAAAGCAAGGGCCAATACCTGCATATCAGCCATAGATAGTTTATCCATAGCCTTAAATCTTTTAGCTATTTCAACAGCTTTTTTAAAGTATTTGTCTTCCGGCATCTCAACATGGAATCTATCTACAATGGCTGCAAATTCCAAACGTGTTCTACTTTCATAGTCTTTAACCTCATCAACAACAGCTGGAACTGTATAGAGTTCGACGTCATAGATCTGTAGTGGAAGAGCTGCTAAAAAAGCTGCTGTATCTAAGATAAAGACCTTTAAATTTGACTCTCTACACCTCTTTAAGTCTCGCATATGTGTTTACCCCATGAAATCTTAATACCTTAGCTCTTCTTATAGATCTTTTAATAACTATATCGCTACCTGGTTTAACAACCTCCATTGTTTGTCCATCAATTATACAAGCTACAGGGTGACTATAATCTGATACCTTAACCTTTACAATCCTATTTGGTGATAAAATAACAGGTTTTGCATTAAATTGCATAGGTGCTAAAGGAACTAAAATAATACTGTCTAGGTCTATATCTACAATAGGACCTCCAGCAGAAAGTGCATAGGCTGATGAACCTAGTGGTGTAGCAACTATTACACCATCTCCATCGATATCATATATACATTCCTCATCTACATATATAGATAGACTTACTATCTTTGTCCTTGCATATCCCCATCCAACTATAACAACGTCGTTAAGTGCTAATGGCATTGATAAATCTGAGGCATTAAAAGATACTTCTAATCTCATATATCTATGTAAATTATATTTACCTTCAACAACATCTTTAAGTCTTTCTAAAGCCTCATCAGGTTTAACATCTAAGAGAAACCCTCTACGCCCTATTTTAATAGCCATTATAGGTACATCCATTGAACCAATTCTATGGAGGGTTCTTAAAAAAGTTCCATCACCTCCAACAACAATTATTAAGTCAACAATATCCTTACCTACCTTAAACACTTTTCCCCATTTAATGTCAGGTAAAGCTTCTTCATCTATATACATATCTAACCCTAGGACCTCTTCTCCATAGGAAAGTAGCCTCTGTGCTATTTCATAGCCTTGACTGCTCCCTCTTTTAATCACAATACCTATACGCTTTATATTCAAGCCCAACCACACTTAGTTTAATTACCTAATATCTTCTATTTAATACATGTTAAAAGAACTTTAAGTGTATCTGGAATACTCTTATTATTTCTATATATTAAGCTTAGGATATCATTTATATTAATCTAGCAATATATATACTATTACTATTCTTGATAATCTTAACCTTAGCTCTCTTTCCAATAATTTTCATATCTTCAACATTAACTATTGTAATAACAGCTTCTCCAGATTCATCTACAGCTATTGCCTCTCCTTTCAACCAGCCTGGCGAAGATATATAAACTTTGACTACATCATTTATAGCATATCTAGGTTCAACTCTATACTTAGTTCTATGTATATCAAAATCTAGTTTCTTATAGTAGAGATCTATACCATACTTCTTCTCGAGATTTTTAAGAAATATTCTAAATTCTCTCCAGCTAGGGCTTTTAACATGAGGTATCTTTCTACCATATTTATGCACCTCATATTTTTGTATTCCAAAAGGTGGAAATCTTTTACCTATCCCTATGCTAAGCCCCCACTCAATAATATCATTAATATCATTATCATTTATACCTGGAATCCATACAGGTGTTATATGGAGGTCTATAGAGGTTTCCTTCGCAATAAACTCTGCTAATTCCTTAACTCTTTTAACATCATACCATGAAGAGCCTTGAAGAATCCTAGCTTTCTCCGCATCTAGTGTATCAATACTTAAATTTATTCTATCGAGACCTACTCTCTCAAGAGATTTTACCAAAGCTTTTGTTAAATTATAACCATGTGTCTCTATAGCTACTCTAGGTATGAAGCTCTTTAAATTTTCAACAAGTCTGTCAATCCATTGATAGGACATAGGATCTCCAACACCATCAATTAAAGCCTCTATAACCTCTCCTTTTTTAATATCAACTACCTTTCTAACCCATTTAACTAGAAGATTAGGATCAACAATATATTCAGATTGTCTATATCTTGAAAAAGGACCTGCATCAACGCTACAAAATATACAATTGAGTGGACATATAGTTGTAGGTCTTACTTGTATCACATTTGTAGCTCTATCTATTACACCAAATGCTATATGACCAATAAGTGGAATATCATCTAGAAATAGATAATACTTATTATTTGTCTTTCCTATTAATTTAGGCATCCAGCCCCCTTTATATTAAACAATAATTTTACTAATGTCAAGAACATATATTGTGATATGTAGTACGGATTCAGAGCTTTGAAGCTTTTTAATCAAATCTCTATTTAAATCTTTTGCAGCCTTATTTGATTCTATAGCTATTGTTTCAGGACCTATGAATCTACTTCTTCTTACAACAATTCTTCTATCATCTTCAAGAATAAGTCTACTATTTCCTCTAGCTAAAACAGTTTCTTTTATATCATCGACCTGTAATAAAATCATAACTATCGATGAATCTTTCTTTAAAGCTTCCTTAAAGTCTTTGTTTAACTCTTTCAATCCCTTATCTAGCTTTACACCTATTATACAATCTCCTCTCTCACTTAAATCAGAATCTTTAGTTAATTCAAAAGTCGATGAATGTAAAGCTTTAATTGATTTATGACCTCTAGCCTCTACATACTCACTATATATCTCCACATTGCTATGTATCATATTAAGATAATACCCTTGTTAGATTTGTCTAATATTGAGAGCTGTGTATACCGATTAATATGGGTTATATATCTTGTCAATAGATATGAGTAAAGAAAGAAAAATGTTAGTAGAGATGCTGAAGGTTGAAGGAATAATTAAAAGTGAGTTTGTTGAAGAGGCATTTCTAAATGTTCCAAGGGAATATTTCGTACCTGAGCATCTAAAGATGTATGCATATAACGATACACCTCTACCAATAGGATATGGACAAACAATAAGTGCTCCACATATGGTAGCTATAATGACTGAGGAACTGAATGTGAAACCTGGCGATAGAGTTCTTGAGATTGGCACTGGTTCAGGTTATCAAGCAGCTATATTAGCCCATATAGTATCTAAGAAGGGCTATGGACATGTATATACAATTGAGCGTATTCCTCAATTAGCTAAAAAAGCTATAGTAAATATAGCTAATGCAAGGCCAGATTTGCTTGATTTTGTAACAGTTGTTGTTGGTGATGGATCAAGAGGGTTGGAGATGTTCCAACCTTTTGATAAAATAATTGTAACAGCAGCTGCTCCAAGAATACCTGAGCCATTAATTCAACAACTAAAGCCTGGTGGAACTATGGTTATACCAGTTGGTGATAGATGGGAACAAGTTCTTCAGGTGGTTATAAAAAATGATAAGGGATATATAAAGATTCGTGACTCTATTGCATGTATATTCGTACCACTTATAGGTCAATATGGATGGCGTAATGAATATGACTATACTTAGTTTGGTATAAGCTTCGTCTTAGAGATAATTACTACAAATACTACAAACTAAGTTATACCGTATTAATAAACATGAAATTAATGTAGTTTGTATAATGATTAAAACATAATAAGGGTTGTTATCACATTTTACTTATAGATACCAAGAACTCAGGTATGTATTGTAGAAGTATGTATTATCTTTAACGAGTATTTTTAATACATATATCTAGAAGTTGTTTAAAGCTTTTTCCAAGCCCTACACGAATTCCAAAACGTGTATCTGTATAAAGATAGACTAGCCTCTTGCTTTGAAGTTTTCTCAATATATTTAGAAGTTCGCTACTTGGATAATGCAATTCTTCTGCAATTTGGTCTAAATACATATATGTACTACCCCATTCAATATAATGTTTTATCATAAAATTCAGTATTTGGTTTTCCTCCTCAACTAAATCTTTAGTACTTAAAATCTTAGTTACACAGTCTAGTGCTTTCATAAGATCGTTTTTCTGTTTATTTATGTTGTTCTGTTTACCCACTTTAGAATCTATTTTGTATTCAATAAATTGCTGTATTTTTGTCTCTTTTTGAGGTGAGTATTGCTGAATCCAGTTGTTTATTGTATTAAAATCTGGTTCATTTATTAGTTTCTGGGCTAACTGAACCACATCATTAGGTGTTAGAATAGGGATACCTAAAGCCTCTATAAAGGTTTTAACATATTCTTCACCTATTTTTGTTAAAATCCAGTAACCTGATCTATATTCTACATATCCTCTACTCTTCCAATAACTAAGATAGCTACTAACAAGTTTTGAGTTTTTGCCAATTATACTTGCAATTTCATAGCTTCTCATAGGTCTGAGATACAATGTGAGAAGAATTGCCTCTACAATTCTTGAACGTGGACCCTTTTCCAAAGGTTTATTGACTAAAGTTTTATTAGCGTCTATATCAATGGTTTTCTGGTTAAAAATAGCTGAGTGTGTACTAGACGATTCAGAGTTTTGCAGCTCATTGATAGAAGTCCTTGACATAGCAAAACCCTATAAAGTTTACATATTTGTGTGGAGCTTATTATTCATATAGCAAAATGTTTATATTTTCCCTAAACGGTTAAGACATAACTGCTTTTAAATCTACAGTGCAACTATATCCTATCCAAAGGTGTGAGGGATGCCTATTTAGTGAAGTAGAAGAGAAGTTGAGTATAGATAGAAAAACATTAAAGAATATATTGAAGGAGCTCAAAAAGTGGCATGCACGAGCAACAACATTGCTTAGTCTCTATGTACCTTCGGGTAGACCTATAAGCGAAGTTGTTAATATGCTTCGCCAAGAACTCGCTATAACAGAGAATATAAAATTAAAAAGAACAAGAGATGCTGTGCAATGGGCCTTAACCACAGCGATAGAGAGGTTATCTAAACTACGAGAGGTGCCAAAAAATGGTCTTGTTGTATTTAGTGGTATAAATGAGGATACAGAGGAAAGTATGGTATTGATATTTTCACCACCTGATCCCGTTTCAATATATTTCTATAGAACTGATAAAGAATTTCATACAGAATTTTTAGAACCCATGGTTGAGGAGTCCGATATATATGGTATTATAATTATAGAAAGAGATGAGGCAACGATAGGTTTGCTTAAGCCTTCAGGTGTACAAGTTTTAGATGAGATAGAGTGGTTTATACCTGGAAAACATCACAAAGGTGGGCAGAGTCAGAGAAGATTTGATAGAATTATTGAACAGATGGTTGAAGAGTTTTATAAACATGTTGCTGAAAAGGTTAATAGCTACTTTGTTCCCTTGATAGAAGAAGGTAAAATGAAGGGAGTTATTATTGCAGGTCCTGGTTATGCTAAGCAGGATTTTCTTAAAGAAGCAGAGAATCTAGATTATAGAGTAAGGAAGCTTATAGTTAGTGAACCTATAGATGTTGCTTATCAAGGTGTTGTTGGATTNAGAGAGGTTGTTATGAAGTCAAAGGATATACTAACTAAACAGAGATTTGTTGAGGTACTCAATGTTCTAGAAGAGTTTAAATATCACATAGCTAAAGACGATGGCTATATAGTTTATGGTTTAAAAGATGTTGAGATAACTTTAAATAATGGTGCAGTTGACAAAATACTTGTATGTGAGGACAGCTTAGATTTAGATAGAATTGAAAAGNTAGCCTCTGAAAAGGGTGCAAAACTAGTGGTGATACCTAGTACTGTGGATGAGTATAGCTGGTTTAAAGACACTTTTGGATGTATCGCTGCAATAACAAGGTATCCAACCAATATTTAGTCTACTCATTGGCTGTAGGTATTACAAATCTATAAGGACAATTTTGCCAATTCTTATTACATATATAGATTTCATATCTTGTTAGAGGTCTATCCAAAATACGGCAATACCCAACCCTTATACCATTTTCCAGATTGATAAGTTCACTGTCAATGCATTCAACCTTTGTATTTTGTGGTAATACATGTATAGGAGGATATATTTTTATTGTGCGTTCCCTTCTTATGTATTGACGTTTTTGACTAAAAGTAGAGGAGGATTCTACATAATACGAACAATTCCTATAGATGCTATCAGAGGTGCATCTCTCTATCGATACAATAGCATCGGTAGGTTCAGTTAGTTTAGGTGAAGTGCACATACCATGTTGATACCATGGACATGGCATAGGCTTTAAATCACCTATATATAAAATCTATAGGGTTTTACTGTTAATAANAGGTAAAACATTTTATCTATGTAAAGCCTTTAAGTATTTTTAGAAAATAGCTACTATAATGTATCCCTTAGATATATAGCGATAAATTGAAGAAAGCTTTGTATATGGCTAGGTGTATATACTATGGCTAGAAGGGGTACAGTAGAGAAAGCTATTCAATATGATAAAGAAGAAGCTAGAGGAATGGAACTAGGTTTAAGGGTTATATATGAAGATCCTGAGATCGTGGTTATAACAGCTCCTAATGAGGATGAATTAAAGGAAATTATATTGGAGATGTTAAGAGAAGGCTCAAAGACGTTAAAGGAAATGCATAGCAGGCTTGCTGGAATAGCTAGTGAGGATAAGATCCGAAGATGTATTATAAGATTAATGGATGAAGGTATTGTTGTAGTTGATGAAGATGGCCACTATAAGTTGCTAGGTTCAGAGGAATTTGATGGAGAGTTAAATCAATAACAAAAACATCTCTTTAAAAGTGCCATATCTAATAAAGTAATATGTATCTGATGTCATGTGTAGTGATNTTTAGAATAGTCATTGCTAATAAAGTCTGACCCCACAGTATGGACAGAACCTAGCATTTATTGGTATCAATGAATGGCAATAGGGACATTGATTCTGGTTATTGTATTGTATTTGTTGTTGCGGTATTGCTGTAAATGTGTTTTGAGTTGTTATCGCATTGATTTGTTGTTGTGGTGTTAAGGAAGCTATTATACCTTTGAATGTCTTCAGATAATGATCCTTTACATCTTCATGGAGTAGATGAAGATATATTTCTGTTGTTTTTAGATCTCTATGTCCTAAAATTTGTTGGAGAGATACTATGTTTAAGCCTTTTTTAAGAGCTTCAGTTGCAAACGTATGTCTCATTATGTGTGGTCTTACCTTATTTTTGTCTATACCAGCTCTCTTAGCTAAGCTTTTCAACCTTTTATATAGCCCACTGTAGCTTATTGGCAAGATCTTTGTATCAGGTGTAAATGTTTTTAGATTTATTATTTGTGTGAGTATTTGTGCTGTAATATCTCCTATAAATACTACTCTTTCTTCATCAAACTTTGCATTTCTAACCCTTATCTCTCTATTCCTAAGATCTATATCACCATATCTAAGACTTAGAGCTTCTTCAGCTCTAAGACCNGTTTCAAGAAGAAGTGCTAATATTAATAGATCTAGATGGTCTCTAGCAACAGCGAATAGCTTAGATATTTCCTCAGGTTTAAGTGTCTGGATTTCTCTTCTTCTAGGTCTTCTAATACTTGGAAANCTGATTTCTAAGCCAAGCCATTCAAAGAATCTTTTAAGAAATAATGTATAGTAGTACAAGGTGCTTTCTCTAGATCTTCTATCACTATATTTAGCACCAGGAAAACCTTTTCTAATCCTTTCAAGTCTCCAACTATATATATCATCATAGGTGATAGATCTAAAGCTTTTCCAACCAACAAAACTAAGAAAATCATTAAGAGCAGATCTATAGCTCTTAATAGTCTTTTCATCAGCACCTGAAGCCTCTAAAACAGCTAAAAACTTCTCGACAACAACTTTAGGCTCAGCATCTACATATTCTAAAGGAGCTTTACCAATATCTATCCTAGGCACTAAAAACCCTAGAAAAGACCTAAAACACGTGTAAACATAAGAGAAGTGAGGCAAATAAACTTATTAAACTATTAAACTTTATAACACACAACTCTTATATGTAAAATAAGGGATATATTAGTAAAATCAAAGCTGGAAACAGTGCCGGGGTCGCCTAGCCTGGTAGGGCGCCGGCCTGCTAAGCCGGTGGGGGTATCCCCGCGCGGGTTCAAATCCCGCCCCCGGCGCCATTCTATCTTTTTTCAGCTTTCTAGTAGATTCATTGTTGTAATGAAAGCTTTAATAATGAATGTACTGATATTATCAAGTACATACTATTTAGCTTTACTTAAGGCTAGCTATTTAACTTTTTCAAGAATGGTTAAGGTAATTGATGAAGTTGCTGAGAAAATATGTAATAACATGCTTAAAGAACTTGCACAAAAAGCTTTTGGCGAAATAGCTTTAAAGAATGTTATAAAGGTTAAATCGTATGCAAACAAAAAGGTTTCCAAGTAACTATAAATATGTGGTGTCTATCAGCTGTAGCAACTAGTAGTAAAATCCATTTANTTTTTAAAAGACTAAAGCAGTTATATTTAATAAACGGATGCCAGCTATCATGCTTCTAATGTTCTCAAATAAATGGTGTTGTATCAACATGTGATATTGTAATAGCTAGGGGTGTGTAGATAAGCCACCTTCGCTAGATATTGACTATAGAGAGGTAGAGAGAATAGCAAATAAAATAGCTAAGAAATTTCTAGATATATATCAATAAAGAAAAGCAATAAGGATTATATATCACTATTTCTCATTCCTAGATTTAAATTTCTGGTGTTTTATAGATGCCTCAGCTAACTCTATTAGATAAAATCCAGCCACTTCTACTGCCGCTGTCTTAGTAAGCCTAGCAATATACCCTATATTTCCATGGATAGTTGACATATCTGTATAGTAGTCCAGATAGAGATATTTCTGATTATAACATTGATAACGAGTGAAAAGAGTTTAGGGGAAGTCTCAAGGAGTTTTAGAAAGGGTGGAAAGCCCAGTTTCATCTCCATCATAATAAACTTTGCATCTACCGCTCTCTCGTAGTAGCTATAAAATCGTAATTGAATTGCTTCTACCAATCCCAATACTTAAAGAATTATTCTTATTAAATAAGTCTTTAAACAGTCTCAGTAATATCATGTTGTATTCTTACAAACAAAGCCTTATTTTAAGAAAATGTTAAAGTATATATCGCTTTATTAAAAACATCGTTTCTAGTTTTAATTTTAATCTCTAGATCTAGAATTAGAGCTGTATACGCTTGTAGTTTCTCGATTTAGAATCTCTATAACGTGGAAAAGATATCTAATGTTTTAAAGAATTAAAGAATATGATACATAGAATGTTATCTAATTGTTTATGATAGAATTAGCTGTCTACATATACTCTTATTACAGATATTTAAAACTTTAAAGTTTATGTTCTTCCATAGAAACTATATGCAAATCTGAGGCCATCTTGAAAGACTATTAGCTTCATAGATATTAGGCAGTTTTTGGTGGATATAAAATGGATATAGATACAATAATGTTAAAACCTATTGGTTTCGTAAGAGTTAATTTATCTGATGAAGAAATAACGATGTCTTTAAATGGTGTGAAAGGATGCATAGAAATCTTGCCTGAATATGTAGATGGGTTGAAAGGTCTTGACGGATTTTCAGATATAATATTAATAGCATATTTACATAAAGTTGATAATGAANAGAGAAAGTCATTTAGTTGTTAGACCATTTAGAAGATTTGCTAGACTTGGCATGCCTGTTGATCAACTTCCTATGGTAGGTGTTTTCGCAACAGATTCTCCGCATAGACCTAATCCAATTGCATTAACAATAGTCAAACTTCTTAGGATAGAAAATAACATTCTCTATGTTGATGGTCTTGATCTATTTAATGGAACACCAATTCTAGATATAAAACCATATACACCTAGTAGAAGGAGAGAATATGTAGAAATTCCATGTTGGTTTAAAAGAGCTATGGAATTAATAAGAAATAAAGTAGTAGAGTAATCTATCATTAAAGAACAATTTAGCATCTAAATTATAAATTGTCTTAGGTTATCAACAAATTCTATAGCTATAAATGAAAATACAAAAGAATTGAATGTTATGAAAACAAAATTTTGAATTAGAGTATAGGGAATAAGTTTGAGGAAATTCGAAGAGCAAACAATTTAGTTAACTGTTAACAAGACTTTTAATGGCTAGTAGTATTATAGATAAGAAGACTNTAGGTTTATAACCATGATAGCTAACAATGATGTGAAAGGCTGGATTTTAAAATGTACAGTATGTAGCAATATTTGGGTTTTAGAGGTTAGTTTTGATATTCGTAATGTTAAAACACTCTATCATTTTTGCTATAAATGCAAAAGAAATACATTTCACGAAGTTCTTGGAAGAACTGAAAATAAATTTAAAGATGAATAACGCTTTTAACCCGATATAATCTTGTCTTAAATTGTTTGTGGGCCGGTAGCTCAGCCTGGAAGAGCACTCGGTTTGCACCCGAGAGGTCCCGGGTTCAAATCCCGGCCGGTCCACCAAATACATCAATTNGATAGATTCTATAACATAGTTATAGTATATTGTTAGAAGATACCATGAGATCCTAAGAAAATATATCTACATAAATTATGTAAATATTGCAATTCTAAAATAATATTAATATAAAGTTAAGGCTATTAGAAAATAACTTAGGTCTTATATATGAAAGCTTTTAACCCCCACAAACACTAAGTGAATTTACGCATACTGTTCCCGCGGCCGGCGGCAGAGCAAGACACGGAGCTAGCGCTCCGAGAATGAATGGCTTTAACTCCAACCGCGGGAACAAAGTAAATCAAAAAGAATAAAACAAATGGGGATCCGATCCAACCTAGGGAACTACCCTAGGGAGGTCGGATCTCACTTGGTGTCTATAGCCCACAGCCACGTATTAGATCTACCCTGGGGTATCCCGCGGCCTTGCGGCCGCGATACCGGTTGATCCTGCCGGACCCGACCGCTATCGGGGTGGGGCTAAGCCATGGAAGTCGCACGCCCACTAAGTAGTGGGCGTGGCGGACGGCTGAGTAACACGTGGCTAACCTACCCTCAGGACAGGGATAGTCCCGGGAAACTGGGACTAATCCCTGATAGGTGGGGATACCTGGAATGGTCCCCACCGAAAGGGTCAGACCGCAATGCAGGTCTGACCGCCTGAGGATGGGGCTGCGGCCCATCATGGTAGTTGGCGGGGTAACGGCCCGCCAAGCCGATAACGGGTAG
>Ga0065719_100039_pt1 | contig 37171 bp, 44 predicted proteins | sample GBSCel85sediment_FD_59106 | JGI IMG/M metagenome (GOLD analysis project Ga0065719, IMG submission 59106) | Hot spring sediment microbial communities from Great Boiling Spring, Nevada - Cellulolytic enrichment CS 85C v3 (version 3) | ecosystem: Environmental > Aquatic > Thermal springs > Hot... | reverse complement strand
AAGATCCTGCTAGACCTCGCTAAGGAGGGCCTCCTAAAGCCATCAGCTGGAGCCGGCCTCGGAATAGAGCGTTTCATAGCATATATCGTTGGAGCGCGGCACGTCGCAGAGGTCCAGCCATTCCCAAGAATACCCGGCATAGTCCCAGAAATCTAAACACATCACATAATCATCCTCCTTGAATGGCTTAACATACCAAGTGTCTTGAATGGTGATAGAGATTCCTTATAAACTGGATACTTCCCTCTCCGAGATGGGAATGGGCTCTAGGGCGAACTTGAAATCGAGGATTCTAAGGCTTTTAAGAGAGGATGAGGAGTTCAGGTACGCGATCGCCGGTCTTATAGGCTTGGAGGATCTTAGGCGTGGGCAGGCCGAGCTTAGAGAAGCTGTCGTGAGATTAACTGAGGGCCAGAAAAGGTTGGAAGAGGCTGTTGTTAGGCTGGCCGATGAGCAGAGGAGGATGTGGAGGGCATTACGATATGCTCTTCGTCACATACAGGAGGTTAGTATCTTGCTTGAGGATGAGGCTAGGTCGATGATGGAGCTAAGGCTTAGGCAGCGCGGGATCGAGATCAGGCTCAGCCCGCTCGTCAGGCCGTATATCGAGCTGGATATTTATGGATCCGATGGTGGGATGACGATCATCGGTGAGGCTAAAACGAGGCTTGCCCCGAGACATGTTAAGATGCTTGAGAGGAAGTTGGAGGCGATAATGCGGCATGAGCCGGAGCTGTTGAAGGGCAAGGTGGTTAAGGCATTTTATGCCCTATGGGCTCATCCTGAGGCAGTGGAGGAGTGCAGGGCGCGTGGAATCTGGCTGAATACCCCTAACGTGGAGCTAACACCTCTCCCGGAGGCATGATGCTGCCGTGCACTTGGATCTCTGGCCATCCTCCTTGCTTGCATCTTTATATGTTGAGATGAGCTTTTTCTTATCGTGGTGAGGAGGTTCAATCTCATAGTTACGACCGCTAGGGGAATGGAAAACCTCGCAGCGGTAGAGCTTGAGGATCTGCTAAGGTTTCTCGGCGATCGTGAGCCCCAGGTCTCGATGACGAGCATCTCGGGCCTATTGACGGCGAGGACTAGCCTCGATCCATTCGAGGTTATTGAGAGGGTTAGGGTAATCGCTGAGGAGGAGCCTTGGAGGGTTGGAAGCCTAATGAGGATAATCCCGATAGAGGAAGTAGTTGAGTCGAATCTCGAGATGATAGCCGAGGCTGTTAAGAGAGTTTCATCAAAGATCCCAGAGGGCCAGAGCTTCAGGATAACAATCGAGAAGAGGCATACGTCGCTCTCGAGCTCCGAGATAATAGAGGTGGCCGCTAAGAATGTTGATAGGCGGGTTGACTTGAAGAACCCCGACTGGATAGTCCTGATAGAGGTTGTTGGAGCATATACCGGCGTCTCCGTGCTGAAGCCCGAGCAGATACTTAGCCTAGCAAAGCTCAGGAAGTAGTATCGCTGGTCATCATAAGATGCGAACAGCTGGCGGACAAAATATAAATCGCTGAGCCCCGAAGCACCAAGCACGTCTCAAATCCCTAAGACTGAGATATTATTTGCATTGGCGACCTTTTATCTGCATAGATCTTTGTGATTTTTCAGGAAAAGGTATCTCTCTAAGCCCATCACCAGTCAGCTATTATGCTGTAGAGGTTTTGGCAACATTTACAACGACCATCCTTCTAGAGTGTTTTCTGGAGGAGTGGAGAATATCTCTAAATTGGGATACCGTCATCTACGCATTTCTCTCGGGCGTTCTGATATGTGTCGCCATGGTGGCGATGCTCTATGGGCTAAGGGCCGGTGAGGCGACAACAATCGTGCCGATAGCTAGGCTAAGCTTGGGCATTAACCGTTTTTCTCAGCATAGCTTTCTTGGGCGAGGTGATCACATTTAAGAGGATCGCAGGAATCGCGCTCGCAATAGCGGCAATATACCTAAAACTATTGTTTATCTCTACTAGTAATTGAGTAATGGTTGTCTGGAGTGAGTGGGCTGGAGAGAATTGCCTTTTATAGCCTTCTTTCGGGGCTTCCGGCAATTCATAAATAGTGATTTTTAGCCCGCTTTAGGGCGGGTATGATCGAGGAGATAGGCCGGATAGCTGTGAAGGTCTCGGGTAGGGAGGCGGGGAAGAAGTGCGTGATAGTTGACGTGATTGATAAGAACTTCGTGCTCGTGACCGGGCCGAAGGAGTTGACGGGCGTCCGGCGGAGGAGGGCTAACGTGAGGCATCTCGCATTCACGCCTCATAAGATAGAGATCGAAAGGGGCGCTAGCGACGAGGAGGTGATGAAGGCTCTGGAGGCAGCTGGCCTAATAGAGTATATGAAGTCCAAGGTTAAGGTGGAGCTGGAGGCGTTGGCCTAGACGAAGCCTTTTTGAGCTGAGGTGATAATCTCCAAGTGGATGATCTTCGAGGCCGCTAAGCCTCCTTGGGAGATTGAGCGCGAGATACTGGTTAGGGTTGATGCTGAGAGTGATCCCAGCTATGGCTGTCCGCCATATGAGAGGCCTCTTGAGAAGCTTCTTAGGGCCTGTATAGTTAATGTGGATAAACCTCGTGGACCGACGAGCCATGAGGTAGCATTTACTGTGAAGGAGCTTCTCGGCGCTAGGCAGGCTGGCCACGGCGGAACACTCGACCCGGCAGTCTCGGGCGTTCTCCCGATATTGGTTGATGAAGCAACGAAGTGTGCTGGGGCAGTTATGGGAGGTGGGAAGGAGTATGTCTGCCTCATGAGACTCCATGGTGATGTATCGGANGAGGATCTCGGAAGGGCGCTAAGATTCTTCACGGGCGAGATATATCAAGTCCCGCCCGTGAGGTCGAGTGTCGCGCGGAGGATTAGGACTAGGATCATCTATAGGATAGAGCTCATCGAGAGGATTGGGAGAAATGTGTTGATGAAAGTCGCCTGCTCAGGCGGGACATATATCCGGAGACTATGCAAGGGATATCGGCCTATACCTGAGATGCGGCGCCCATATGCAGGAGCTTCGGAGGACTAGGGCCGGCCCATTCATCGAGGAGAAGGCCTACACACTACTGGACCTCTATGCGGCGCTAATGGAGTATAAGGAGAGCGGGAATGAGGGCCGCCTAAGGGATATTCTAAGACCTGTCGAGGAGGCAGTGGAGTATATGCCCAAGGTCTTCATACTTGATACCGCTGTTGATGCGATATGCCATGGAGCAAATCTCGCGGTCGTCGGTGTGGCCAAGGTCGAGAATACTGTCACGAGAGACGCGCCGGTCGCAATCATGACGCTTAAGGGCGAGCTCGTTGCCATCGGGAGAAGCCTAATGGATGCCGAGGAGATGCTTGAGAGGGATCATGGAATAGCCGTGGACACGGAACGCGTGATAATGGAGAGGGGAACATATCCTCCNATCTGGAGGAGCGGCAGGAGGCCGAGCTAGATAATGAGCGAGAGAACTGCGAGCGTCTCGGCATCCTTTCGAATATTCTCGATCTTGCAGTATTCATTTGGTTTATGGGCCATGCCATCTAGGGTTGACCAGACGACGGCTGGGATATTCTGAGCTCTTAGGAGAGCCGCGCATGTCCCGCCTCCAATACCGATGAGCCTAGCATTCACGCCTCTAGAGATCTTAAGGGCTTCCGAGAGCTTTCTGACAACATTCGCGCTCGGCGGCGTGGGTGGGGGAGAATCCCACCTAAAGACCTCCTCAACCTCGATCCTTACACCATACATGGACTCGAATCTTCCGCAAACCTCCCTAACAGTGGATAAAACATCATCTAGAGAGTATTTCGGCAGAACCCTGCAGTCGAAATAGAAGACGTCGATGCCGGGAATAGTGTTCACGTTCTCCACGTTCGACTCCTTCTTGGTTGGCTCGAAGGTGGAGGCGGGTGGAATGTATAACTCATCATGCTCGTGGAACTTTTCATGCAAGATTTCGTCGAGGGTTAGGAGAAGCCGTGCTCCAATCCTATGAGCATTTACCCCATGATGCGGGAATGCCGCATGGGCTTGGACGCCGCGCACCATGAACTTAAGCCAGAGCATGTGCTTCTCCGCGATCTCCATCTCAGAACCATCCGGGGAGCCGTAATCCAAGACAACCGCCTCATCGCCCTCCTTGAATATCCCCATCCTGACCAGCTGCTCTAAACCATACTTGTTGCCAGCCTCTTCATCGGAGACGAAGACGAATCCCAGATCGACTCTCGGCCTCAAGCCCAGCTCCATAAGTATCCTCGCGGCTAGGAGCATCGAGGCAATCGCTTGGCCATTATCCTCCGCGCCCCGCGCATATATCCTCCCATTCCTGACTATGGGCTCGAATGGATCCGTCTCCCAGAGCCTTACATCGCCCTCAGGGACGGTATCTATGTGAGCTATCAGCCAAAGGGTCTTACTGGAGTCCTCGCCCTCCAAGACCGCGATAATATTTGGCCTAACACCGCCCTCAGCCCTCTCATCGGGGACATCCACCCTCCTCACCCGTTCAATCCCAAGCTCCGATAGAATGAATTGAAGCCTCTCAGCCCTCCTAAGCTCGCCACGGCCGCCAGCCGAGGGACTTATAGCCGGAATCCTCAGAACCTCGACAAATGTCTTAACAATCTCATCCAAAAGCTCCCAAGAAGTCGTCCTAACATGTTCTAAAATCTCCTTCACAAGATAACTAGGTAAAAAGGAGCTGTATAAATCATTAGCTCTGTCCTGAAAAATGAGTCGCAAAAATGGTGAGCAGTTTCATAGATTTATCCCCCCGAGCACCTGCAAGGCAAGATATCGCGCCTTAGCCTCCTCTCCCCGCAGATCTCCTAGATACCTGTAGTCCGACTTACTAATGAAAAGCTCCAGCCTTCCAAGTATCCTCCTCATCTTCTCTAATTGGATCTTCAGAATAGCTAGTCCATGCCTGTTATCAATCTTCCTTAGAAGCGCCGCTAAGTGAGGTAGACAGAATACAGAATCCCCCTCGCTAAGGATCCTCATGAACTCCTGAGTCGTAATCCACTCGGCCAGAGAATCTAGATAATCCCTCTCATACTCCTTGATTATTGAGCACAATAAGCACTCAGGCCGTTTCTTGGACACATTCATACTCTCAAGCAGCTCGATGCTTGTCGATAATAGGTCATGCAGGATTATTGAGATGCCCAGCCCATCTATTCCCAAGTTCTTCTCGAGATAGTCCAAGATATACCAGAGATGATGTGTGCAGAAGCCCCTCTCCCTCAGCTTCCTCCTAGTCTCGCTACTAGTAACAAGCTCGTAAAATAAGGTCTCAATCCACTGATCCCTTCTCTTGGAGACGAGCAGGCATATGGGGCATCCTTCCTCCATCAACGCGCTTTTCAGGGAGATGTAAACCACATCCTTCTCCTCATCCTTCCTCATATTCTACACCCTTAACTCCCCAAGCATGGTAAGCGATGAGAGCGCATAGAATGTCGCCTCAAGCGTGGATAAGCCTATATGTATTGACTCCCGAAAGCCCCCATTATCATTATAACACTTTAGGACAAATTCGATATGAGCTCCTTTATATCTAGGAAATAATCTCAGCAGGTTCATGGACTCAAGGCCGTAATACAGGTCGGAGATCAGGTAGGAGTGTTTGACAGCCGGGTTAGGCTTAAAGCCCCCATACTCATCCTCACATCTTCCAAACCATTCAACAGTCCTCCCCAGATCAGTCAACGCGTATCTCAAATTATGTAAAGCATTTAATGCGTGAAATGTCTCATCAATCAGGGAATATGATGCGCCAAACCCTCCATCCTCCCGCATGTATGAGAGGATAGTTTCAATTATCTTCCGCCGCCCCCCATCACTGATATCACATCCCAAGATGTTTAATGCCTCGATTATCATGGACAGGTTGGATAGGCCTGAGGAAATCTCAACAACATAGAGTCTGTCGGTTAAATCCCATGACCTAAGAACACCATTCTCGATAAGAGGTCTCATGTCCTTGACAGAACTCGNATATGCCTCTGCCCCCGAGATCCTATCCAGATTTCTCTCAAGCTGGGATCCTAGATAATTAATTGCCTCCTTTGGTTTTCTTGGCTCGCTGCCGAGCTCNTCNANGGCCTTTATGGCAAAATATGCCGTGCGGAGGCTTGGATAGGTGCCATCCTCTNTTTGAAGGCTCTTAAGAAAATCTATTGTCTCCTCGGGTTTAGGCGGTTCAATTCCTAGAAGCTTGAGCGATCTCACGGCATAGTATGTGTCCTCNGCGCTGGAGTCGAAGATGCCTTGATACTGATAGTAGAGATAGCCCCCATCCTTCCCCCTCNTGCTCAGAATATAGTTAGCGGTTTTCTGGAGACTGATCACAATCATCATTCTTTCCTCTCCNTCCTTGCGCCTCGATGTAACAGCNGTTACATTTAAACATTCTGCCGCGAGGCATACGCTTATTAGCATCAAGCTGAGGGAATGATATCATGCCTGAGAAATTTCTGATAATACTATACGATTCCTCGAACTACCCATCCAGGGTCAGGGTCAAGCTCTGGAGAAGATTGAGGAACTTGGGAGGGATATACCCAAACTTCTCACTCTGCCTAATCCCATACAGGAAGGAGATTGAGAAGGATGTCGAGGAGATATTACTTGACTCGGAGATCAATAAAGCAATAATCATGGTCTCGAGGCCATTAAAGAGAAAGTATGCTAAAAAGCTGTTTGAGATATTCAGGGAAAGCAGGAATAGAGAATACTTAGAGCTGCTGGAGGAATGTGAAGAGTTTCTACGCGAGATAAAGGAGAACCTCGAAAAGGGGAACGTCTCAGAAGAGGAAGCGGAGGAGCTTGAGAACGCCCTAGAATCACTTGAGAAATGGTTTAAGGAGATTGAGGCGAAGGGCCACTGGAGCGCTGGAGCGAGAAGAAAGGTCAGAAGTAAGCTAAGGGAGTGTAAGTTGAGGCTTCAATCATTCATAACAGAGGCCTTAAACCGGAAAACTCATAGAAGTTAAGGTTATGATAATCAAGCGATGAAGAAACTCGGGGTAAGTATGCTATGATTGGATAATTGTAGCACATTTTTGAAGGACTGTTTNATTATGTAANGATTATAAGCATGTAAACGATGTAATTTTCGTGAAAAGACATGGCATGCAGGAAAGCTGGAGGGAAAAGGGGTAGGAGAGGTAAGAAGGCAAGAGCGAGGAAGCCTGCTAAGAAGAGGGTGAGAAAGGTCAGAAGAGTTAGGAGAAGGGCTCGGAGGCCGAGGAAGAAGGTGGAGGCAGCTCCACCTCCGGAGGAGATCCCCACACCACAGGAAGCACCCAAAGAAGAGGCGGCACAGCCATCAGAACAATCATCCACAGAATAAACCGAGTAACAGTTCTAACCCCTACCATCTCCCATTTATTTCTGCTTTCTCAATGAGAAGAACCTTGATGCTGGAGGTCCGTAATGTTTATAACATGGTTATTTCATTCCCTTGATGAGGCTGATAGGTTGGTTAAAGACGTGGTTTGCGGGATGGAGGTCAGCGAGGATACACCGTATAAGATGGAGTACAAAGGCAGTACATACTATTTCTGCTGCGGGTACTGCTTGGAGGAATTCCGGAAAAATCCTGAGAAGTATCTATCATCCGAATCCGACGACGATCTATACTTGTGTGGATGCTGAGGCTCCAGATTGGCTAGACGCGGATTAGAAATCCCACCTTATTTTATTTCTATTTATTATTTTATGATTTTAGCGATTTCGTTGAAACTCTTTCTAGGAGGGCGCCTCTCCTCTCTTTCCCTTTGGGGTGGCGGGAGCTTTTCTATCAACCTCTCCGAGTGCCTGCCCATGATTATAAGGACTATCAGGTTAACATCTTCCAGCAGGTTGAGCTCCTTTTTGATCATCTCTGAATTGTATCCAGCTATTATGTGAGCTACAAGCCCGGGCTCTGCGGCTCTCAGAATCATGAAGCCTACAGCTATCCCGGTATCGAACAAGTAGTATTCCCTATCGCGGATGATGCAATCGTATTCGCGCTTAGAGTAGACAGCTATTATCAGGGACGAGCTCCTAGCCCAGTTATTACCTGGCGAGAGCGCATTATAAATTCGCTCAAGCTTCTCTCTACTCCTAATGAAAGCGAATCTCCATAGCTGATTATTATGTAGGAGGGCGCGAGGCATGATAAGCCAAGCCCTCAATTAGATCATCAGACATTTCAATCGGCTCAATAGCCCTATAGGATCTCCTTATCTCGATTGCCTTATGAACATTCATTTCTCGAGCCAAAATTAGCGGTTTATCCCTTTTATAGAGATTTTATGCATGGCGATCTTAAGGACCTTTGGTGCGGAAAACATTTATTAGGTGCTGTTTATAAATATACGTTGAGGTGTTGACGCGTGTCAACAAAGGTACCTCCAGATAAGGTGGAAGCTGTCAAGATGATCCTTAAGGCACTACATGCCGGGGAGAGCATTGATAGGCTGAAAAGGGAGTTCGGCGCCGTCCTGTCTCAGATATCCCCCTTTGATATCCCCTTGATCGAGCAGCAGCTTGTTATGGAGGGCGTTAAGATCGAGGATATACTGAGGCTATGTGATCTTCACGTCGAGCTGTTCAGGGAATATCTTGTCGCTAGGGAGCTTGAGGGCGTTCCAAGGGGCCATCCCCTCGACCTACTTATAAGGGAGAATGAGTGGATATTGAAGCAGGCTGATGCCCTAGGCCTACACGCCTCCAAGGTGCTGAGGGCCGGGAGCGATGATGAGGCTAAAGGGGCTCTTGCCGACCTTAAGCAGGTTGCGCTCGAGCTGGCGAAGATCAGGCTACATTACCGGAAGATCCAGATGCTCTTATTCCCATATCTTGAGAGGAGGGGAATAGTGGCCGTTCCGAGAGTAATGTGGGGGAGGGAGGATCAGGTCAGGGTCAAGCTTCGAGGGCTCCTAGATGCTATCCAGAAGGTTGAGACCGATTTCGATAGATCGCGGGCAAATGAGCTGGCCAACCGCGCCCTAGAGATCGCGCGAGAAGCATCCGAGCTTGTATTTAGGGAGAATAAGATCCTCTTCCCAGCGGTCTGGGCACTGTTCACCGAGGGCGAATGGGCCGCGATAGCGGATATAGCAGATGACCTCGGCTACCTAGTAGAAGTTAAGGAGAAGTGGAGCACGGATGCTGAGCCAATCCTACCATACCAGCTGAAGGCCGAGATAACGCCGGAGCAGGTTCAGAGGCTCCCGCAGGAGTTCAGGTCCATGGCGCTCTCACATGGCGTCCAGCCGGACACATATGAGATCCGCTCCAAGGATGATCTGGACTTGGGGACTGGATTTCTGAGCCTTGAGGAGGTAAGGGCCCTCTTCAGATCCCTCCCGCTAGAGATCACCTATGCTAATACTGATGATCGGGTCAGATTCTTCACGGAGAGCATTTTCCATCAGAGGTTTGTTAGAACTAAAACGATACTCGGCAGGAGGCTTGAATACTGTCATCCGCCTAGGCTTGAGCCCGCAGTCAGGAAAGTTGTTGACGATATAAAGATGGGCGAGGCCAATTACAGGGAGTTCTGGACCAAAATTGGCGGCAGGATAGTTAGGGTCCTGATAGTCGGCGTGAAGAATGAGGAGAACAAGCTCCTCGGAACAGTCGAGATAGTCGAGGACTTCACGGACATAATAAACAACCCGGAGGAGGTTAGAAAGAAGATCTTGGTGTTATAGACATGAGGGATGTATTCGAGCTAGCCACGAGATACATCGTACCATCTATCAGGCGACACCTAGCGAAAGAGCTTGTCATGAGGGGGATGTTGAGGGCAGATGCCGCTAGGATCCTTGGCCTATCACGCTCGGCGATCACGAGATACATAAAGTCCGAGAGGGGCGCTGGCATAAGGCTTACAAGATTCGGCGATGTTACACGTATGATCGAGGAGCTTGCCACCAAGATAATGGCAAACGAGCTCGACGAGAACCAGATTCAGGAGAAGATAGTGAAGATAACCGCCTACATTCTATCTAAGAAATACTTCTGCGCATATCACAAGAAGCTCGATCCGGAAATAGACATCCTACACTGTAGTCTATGCCCCACAATATTTATTAGCATGTCATAACACAGTCATATCGAGGTGAGCTCATGGAGCGCTTTCTTATGTTCATAGATGGAGAATGGGTTGGAGCTAGTGATGGAGGTTATTTCGGGGTTGTGAATCCGGCGACGGAAGAGGTTTTCGCGGAGGTTTCCTCCTGCGGCCCAGCGGACGTGGATCGTGCAGTTCAGGCCGCTTATAGGGCATTTAGGGAATGGTCTGAGAGCTCCTTGAATGATCGCAGAAGCCTTCTGCACAAGGTTGCGGACATCGTTGAGAAGCGTGCAGAAGAGATAGCGAGATATCTGACNATGGAACAGGGGAAGCCCATAAAACAAGCATTAAACGAGGTTTTGAATGCCGCTTANGCTCTAAGATACTTCACCGAGGAGATTTTCAGGNTTTATGGCCAAGTCATCCCCCCTACCAGATAAAGATCATGATAGTATNGTCATATGGCNGCCGGTTGGTGTGGTGGCGTCTATAACACCATGGAATTATCCAGTCCAGCTATTATCTTGGAAGATTGGGGCAGCGCTAGCCGCTGGATGCACGATTGTCGCGAAGCCGTCATCATATACACCCATATCACCCATAAAATTCGTGGAATGCTTCGCCGAGGCCGGAGTCCCAAGAGGTGTGATTAATATAGTCACAGGATCTGGCAAGGATGTGGGTGAAGCCCTCGTATCGCATCCACTTGTTAGGAAGGTGACTTTCACCGGCTCAACCGAGGTTGGCAGGAGGATAATGGCACTCGCATCACGAGGCTTGAAGAGGCTAACTCTCGAGCTAGGTAATCAGACCCCGATGATAGTATTCGCAGATGCCGACCTAGACTTGGCCGTCAAGGGAGCTGTTAGGAGATCATTCAGGAACATGGGCCAGATATGCAACTCCATCAACAGAATATACGTGCAGAAAAGCATATACGCCGAATTCGTTGAGAAGTTCGTGGAAGAAACCAAGAAACTCAAAATCGGAGATCCATTTGATCCAAGCACAGATCTAGGCCCGATGTCCAATAAAGAAGCCTTGAGCAAAGTAATAGACCATGTTAATGACGCGGTTAGCAAGGGTGCTAAAGTACTCTGTGGCGGCAAAAGACCGGAGGGTGAGTTATTTCTTAAGGGTTACTGGTATGAGCCAACAATATTGGTTAATGTGAATCACGAGATGAAAGTCATGAGGGAAGAAACATTTGGGCCTGTGGTAGGTGTAATGCCATTTGAATCAACCGATTATGCGATAGAATGGGCTAACCAGACAGAATACGGTCTAGTGGCGTATGTATATACTAATAGTCTTAAGCTTGCGCGTGATGTCGCTCAAAGGCTTGAGTTCGGGAGCGTTGGAGTGAACAACGTTGACGTTACCTCCGTTGAGGCTCCATACCCGGCTTGGAAGCAGAGTGGGCTGGGTCATGATCTGGGGAGAAGCGGCTTGATGCAATATCTTGAGCCAAAACACATAAAGATACGTTATTGAGTCATAGCTGAAGAACCAGTTTTTATACAGCCTAATTTATTTTTACTTTGATGAAAGAGAATTTACTAGAACCGCTTTCGAATGAGATTAGTAAGCTTGTTGAAGACTCGTGGGATAGTGTTGCCAGCGTGATAGTTGCTGGGATAAGGATGGATGCCTTCCTAAGGCCTGTCCCAGTCAGGGGTGTCGGGTCCGCTTTCGTGATCTCGCATGATGGATATCTTGTAACCAATAATCATGTAGTCTCTGAGACTGGTTCTATAGAAGTCTTAATAGGTGGGAGGAGGTTTGAGGGTGTTGTTGTAACTCGATCTCCATCACGCGATGTAGCGCTCTTAAGAGTCATGGAGGACGAGCTTAAGCCCCTAAAACTCGGCGACTCGGATAGCATTAGGGTTGGCGAGCTCGTTCTTGCCATCGGCAGCCCTTTGGGTCTTCTTGGACCAAATGTCAGCCTCGGTGTAGTGAGCGCCGTTGGTAGGACTATTGAGGGCGAGGGCTTCATCTTGGAGGACCTGATCCAGACGGATGCCGCGATAAATCCGGGCAATAGCGGCGGCCCGCTCCTCAATATGAGGGGCGAGGTCATAGGCATGACCACAGCTATGATACCATACGCACAGGGAATAGGCTTCGCGATACCAATAAACACGATAAAAAGGTTTATGGAGATTTTCTCGAGATATGGAAAAGCCCTAAGACCGTGGATCGGAGTAATAACCATACCCTTGGGAGAACATATCGCTAGATACCTTTCACTCAAGACATCAGAGGGTCTTCTAGTCGTAAGAGTTCTCAGGGGAAGTCCAGCATATCTAAGTGGGATCAGGGAGGGGGACATTATCATCGAGGCGATGGGTCATTCAGTTCGTAAGGTAGGTGATTTAAGAAAGATCTTGGAGGAATACATGGAAAGGGGGATGATTAGGCTCAAGATAATAAGGGATTACAAGGCCTTCAACTTAGAAGTGCCAATAGCCGTGGAAGAGGAGGGCTAGAATCCAGTTATCATTACATAAACTAGAGGCATGAGTAGGTTGACCGTTCTATTTAGAGCCTCTAATCATTTCCACGTACTTTATCGCCTCTAATGCGGCCATACACCCGAATCCAGCTGATGTTATGGCTTGCCTATACCTCTTATCCATTACCTCACCAGCGGCGAAGACCCCTTCGATACTAGTCTTGACGAAATCTCTTGTAATTATGTAGCCCTCATCATCCATCTCGAGCCAGCCTCGGAAGATCTCGGTCTCGGGCTTATGCCCTATCGCTATGAAAACCGCTTCACAGTCTATTCTACTCAGCTCACCATTAACAAGGTTTCTCACAAGCACCCCCTCAACCCTATCCTCACCAATAATATCCTCGACGATGCTACTCCAGAGTATCATTATCTTCGGCTCTGAGAATAGCCTATCCTGCAGAATTCTTGAGGCTCTGAGCCTATCCCTTCTATGTATCATGGTCACTCTCTCCGCTATCTTTGCGCAGAAGAGGGCATATTCAGCGGCGCTATCACCACCTCCCACCACTACGAGGTTCTTGGCGCCCTTATATAGCGGGGCATCACATGTCGCGCAGGTCGAGACGCCCCTACCCATAAGCCTCTGCTCAGACTCCAATCCAAGCATCTTAGGCTTAGCACCAGTCGCTATTATGACGGATAGCGCGGAGTATTCCTCGTCGTCGGCGAAGACCTTGAGCGGGTGGGATGAAAAGTCCACACGCGTGGCATTCCTATAGATTATCTCAGCGCCAAATCCCTCGGCCTGCTTCATCATCTCCATCATCAGATCCGGCCCCCTAATACCATTCGAGAACCCTGGGAAGTTCTCGACTAGCGTGGTCTTCATGAGCTGGCCGCCGGGAGTTACGCCGCCCATCACAAGGGTCCTTAGGCCAGCCCTAGATGTGTAGATCGCGGCAGTACAACCAGCAGGCCCAGAACCTATGATAATCACATCGTATTCATTCTGGGAGCTCATGTGCGAATAAGGAGTAGTGAGCTGATATAAAATTTTGACAAAGAGCTATTGATAACTCGGGTTGAGCCTCATCCAAGCTTCTAGAAATTTACAGAATCATGTTCAGAAAATATCCGATTATCACTATCTGGGGGACCGTTATTACTGGTAACAATAGAGCTGCCCTCTTCCCTATATTAGACCAGATTAACCCAATCTCCGTATAGTCTGTCGCCACACCGGCCATCAAGAATACTAGCGCGTTNCCGAATGCGCCNGTCTGCCTATATATCTCAAGCGCGACCGGTGAGGTTCCCTCAGAGCAGATCTCTATGANCGTAGCGAAGATCAATGTCGCTAGTAAGCCNGATAAGGTTGGGCCCATGTAGTTCATAAATATCTCNGTNGGGATGTANGCGCTTATGGCCGCCGCGATGAGCATGCCGATGACAATCCACCAGAGGATCATCCTCGCCAGCTCCCAAGAGCTCCTAAGAATTCCTATCAGGTCGCTGACNAGCCTCCTAGCCCTAAAGTCATATGCGCGCCACCGGGACTTAATATCGTCTAGGANCGGGAAATTATTTTCGGGGACGGCACTATGAGTATTGCGCTCCACCAAACCGGCTCTATCCAGCACTTGGTAAAGCAGTCCAGTCACTATGGCGATGAGTATTGCTGTGAATATGAATATTAGAGCCTTGACGCCGAAGAAGCCGAGTAGCAGTATTGTGATCGGCATATTTGCCCATGGCGAGGCTAGAAGGAAGGATATAACAGCTGGGGTTGATGCACCTTTCCTATAAAGCTCCATAGATATTGCGAGAATGCCGTGAGAACAGGCTGAAGCCAAGAACCCCAATCCAACTGAATAGAATATGCTTCTCCTCCTATGCTGGGCGAGAACCCTCCAAATATACTCGGATGGAACAAATCGGTCGATCAGACCCCCTACAAGCAGCCCAATAGTCATCGGNAGCCAAATCATCCCAGCATATTCATAAAGTGCCGAGAATAGNCCGCCCAAAACCGATANGCCGAAATAATCCAGAACAATATGAGCAATATAGAGACCAAATAGGCCTAGAGCTACTACGAAGAGNCTCTCCCTGTACCACCTCCTAGGGCTAGGAGCAGAGACATGGCAGCTCCCGCCTCCGCCCTCGTGCCCATGCTGGACACCGCATCCACAGCTCAAGGCGAAATACCCTTCAAAATTATAACTCCGTAATCCCTATATAAGCTTTGATCTTTTCATTCACGATTATGCANGAATGCTTAAATTATGACATTGTTATCTTACAAGTGATGTTCGAGCTGAATGGTAAGGTTGCGATAGTGACGGGGGCTGGGCAGGGGATAGGCAGGGAGATAGCCTTGCAGTTGGCTGCCAGCGGCGCTAAGGTTGCTCTGATAGATGTCTCGGATAAGATATTCGATGTTTTGGAGGAGATTAAGGGGCGGGGTGGAGATGGCCTTGCCATCAAGTGTGATGTATCAAGCTGGGATGATGCTCATAAGGCTGTGGGACAGGTGTTGGAGAAGTATGGCAGGATAGACATCCTCGTCAACAACGCGGGCATTGCGCCCTTCAAGCCGCTGGCGGTTATGAGCGAGCAGGACTGGGATAAGGTCTTGGACATAAACCTTAAGGGAGTCTTCAACTTTACCAGAGCTGTTCTCCCGAAGATGATCGAGCAGAGGTATGGCAAAATAATAAGCATATCATCCGCCATAGGTTCCGTAGTTGGATTCCCAAANGCCGCTCATTATGCCGCGAGCAAGGCGGGGATAGCAGGATTCACGAGGGCACTGGCCCTTGAGGTGGCCCAATATGGCATAAACGTGAACTCTATAGCCCCAGGACCGATTGAGACCCCAGCTCTCCAATCACTAGGTAAAGAAGCCCTAGAGCAGCTAAAGCACGCAATACCCCTAGGCAGGCTTGGAAAGCCGGAGGATGTGGCAAACTTGGTGCTCTTCTTGGCGAGTGATAAGTCGAGCTTCATAACAGGCCAGAATATAATCATTGACGGTGGCTACACGCTGCCGTAAAACTAATCCATCCACTCCCCCCTCTTATTTTTGTGCCAAAAATGGGAGATCTCGGATGTAATAAGGGGGGTGTATAAGCCTCGTTAGCCGGCTTCTATTCCCCTGCACCCCCTCGGGCTGGATTTAAACTACAGGGATGGCTCACTCTCAACGAAGTGAGCCGCGAAAATTTTTCTAAAAATCTCCCAAGTTAATATAGGCCTTCCATCATCCTCTATCTTCTGGACTGCTGGCGGGTTTATTAGGTAGCTTGGGAGCCGCCTAGCGATCCGATCCTCTAATGTATCTTTTGTTGAATCTTGATAGAATATGCCTATAGGTATCCTGACCTCATCCTCCATAGATATTTTGAGCGCCTCAAGCATCTTCTCCTGCCTTTCCACAGGATTTCTCACAACAGGGTCCCAGCCTTCATCCTCGATCCTGTAGACCCTTTCCCGATAGTATTCCGCAGTATGTATGTCGTTGTATGTTACGCATGGTTGGAGGACGTCAATAAGTGCCGCCCCTCTATGGCTGATAGCAGCCTTAAGCAGCTCCTTCAGGTGATCTAACATCATAGTATAGCCTCTCGCGACGAAGGTGAATCCTGAGGCTAACGCGAGCGCTATGGGGTTAATCGAGTCTTGAATGTTCGGCTTTGGGAGGGCCTTAGGCCTAAGATTCTTCTCAAGGGTTGGCGAGGCTTGACCCTTTGTGAGTCCGTAGACTCTGTTATCGTGAAGTATGACCGTGATGTCTAAGTTTCTTCTCCCGAGAGCTACTAGGTGGCCCGCCCCTATACCGAGGAGATCACCATCACCACCGTTCACGATAACTGTTAGATCTGGGTTCGCCAGCTTTATCCCCATAGCGAAGGGTATCGCCCTCCCATGGATTGCGTGAACACCATTTACCCTGACAAAGTGGGGGATTTTGCCCGAGCAACCTATCCCGCTCACGATGACAGTTTTCTCCGGCTTGAGCTGGAGCTCGGCTAACGCCTTATACATGGCCGCGAGTATACCGAAGTCTCCGCAGCCCGGGCACCAATCAACCCAAACGTCGGTCTTATAATCCGCTAGACTAGGGGCCATGCGTTAACACCACCCTCCCCTCACCAGCCAGTATCCTCTTGACCCCGCTAACCAGCTCGCTGGAGTATATCGGCCTCCCAGTATACTTCACTATGCTGCGCTCGATATTCACCCCAGTGATCATCCGCACAAGCAAGGCCAGCTGGGCCATGTAATTATGCTCAACCACGATCGCACTTCCCGGATCAAACTTTTCCACAACCCCCCTGAATAACCTTGTTGGAAATGGGGAGAGGATCCTAAGATGCATATACGCCGCCTTGATTCCATCCTCCCTAAGATCCTCGATAGCATCAAGCGCGGCTCCCTTAACCGAACCCCATCCAATGAGGAGGACATCAGCATCATTGCCGCCATAAAATGAGAGCCTCTTCTCGTCGGGTATCTCTTGGTCAGCGAGGGCCATCTTCTCCATACGCCTCCTATACATTCTCTCTCTATTCTCGGGATCCTCGTCAATATGTCCCCACTCATCATGCTCATCGCCGGTGTGCCATGTTATCGCACCCGAGCCTAAGACGTATCTCGGTGGCACAAGGTCCGCCGACTCAAACCTCTTTCGCTCGCCGGATGATTCTGAGATGAGCTTACCTCTCTCTATCCTCACGTTCTCGAGGCTGGGCGGCGGCATCGCAACTATGGTATTCGCTAGAAACTTGTCGAGTAGATGTATTACAGGCATCTGATATCTCTCGGCGAGGTTGAAGGCCTCTATCGCGTCATAAAATGCCTCTAAGTGATCTCCCGAGGAGATAACTATTCTCGGAAACTCGCCATGCGAGGCGTGAAGCGCGAATAGGAGGTCGCTCTGGCTCCCCCTCGTGGGCTGGCCCGTGCTCGGCCCTCCCCTCTGGTAATATGTTATAACGATTGGCACCTCGTTCATACCCGCCCATCCAAGGGCCTCCACCATGAGGCTGAACCCTGGCCCGCTTGTGCATGTAGCAGCCCTAGCCCCCGTCAAGGCGGCCCCAATAGCCGAGGATATCGCGGCGATCTCATCCTCTGTCTGAAGAACCACTATTGAGGCTATATCAGATCCATCCCATGTTATCCGCTCATTCGCCTCGATAAAGAAGCTTTCATCAGCCGCCGGCGTTATGGGGTAATAACTCTGATACCTCAATCCACCAACAATCTTGCCCATAGCAACAACATCATTTCCCGAGACGACCATGAGCTCCGGATGATTAAGGTTTGAAGGAGCTAGAATGACTGGAGAACGATATCTTCCCCTGATAAGCCTATAAACTTCGCCGATTATGAGCTTATTGATCGATATTATCTGCTCCCTTCCACGAAATCGACTCTCTATCGCGTAGTTGATGCTGCTCTCACTCAGGCCGAGGAATGCTGCTATAGCAGCATATACTATGGCGCTTACATATCTTGATGCCTGCTGCGCCGGTAGAGAAACTCTCGAAGCAAGCCTCGTTATCAGCTCAGCATAGTTTAGGCCCGCGACCACCACATTCTCCTCGCGTGACAAGTAGTTTACAAGGCTCTTCAGCGACCCATCCAGCCCAAGCTCGCCAAGCACCCGCTTAAGCCTGCTTACCAAGTCCCTCTCCATGCTCGGTATACTATCCACAACCTTATTCTCAACCGAGGAATCATACACGATTATGCCGCCGGGCTCGAGATCTTGGAAGTGCGTGAACACGGTCTCAGCATCCATAGCACCTATCAGCTGGACAGGATATCTCAGGGATCTCGGAATCTCCCTCGAAGATGCTCTCAGGTGGATATAGCTATGCCTTCCAACTATATTCGAGAAGTATTCCCTGTCTGAGATGACGCCGTATCTGAGCCTAGCGAGGGAGATTGTTAGGAGTTGAGCTGTTGTCTCGAGCCCCGCCCCCTGAGGGCCGCCGACGATGAGGCAGATCTCACTTCTCATAATCCCACGCCTAATCCGCTGCTGGAGATTCCTCGCAAGCCACCTCATCCGGTGGAATTGATGCCATCACTCTATCCTTCGCATGATGGCGCAACTCATCAGGGGAGTAGATTGGCTGCTGGCAGTCGGCGCAATAGAGGAACCCCCTCTCGAGCAGCAGCTTGACAAGGACCTCAAACTCCCTCTCAACATAGCCCGAGCACTCCTCCTTAGGCATCGAGATCACAGTATTATCCTCCACGCAGATCATTATCGAGGGATAGATCGGATGGGGGGAATACTTGAAACATTTCAAGCAGAGGGGTTCTTTACGAGCCATGTCACTGTAATTGGATACGATGCTTAAAAATTTTCTGATGAAGCTTCTTTGAAAATTCTTTATATAACAGCATTTTTACAGATAATAACTGTGTGAGGATGTATGTCTGTAAGGCCCATGACTAGGGATGCGCTTTTAAGCGCCTTCGCCGGCGAGTCCATGGCCCATATGAGGTATTTTATTTTCGCGGATATCGCCGAGAGGGAGAAGTTCCCGAATGTCGCGAGGCTCTTTAGAGCAGTGGCATATGCAGAGTTCGTCCACGCGAGGAATCACTACAATAATTTGAGGGATTATAAGGAGGATTTCAAGGTGGCCGCGGGAACCCCGGCGGGCCCGGGTAACACCTCGAAGAACTTGGAACTTGGCATAATGGGGGAGGAGTATGAGGTTAATGAGATGTACCCCGTCTACATAGAGATAGCGAAGTTCCAGGGCTTCAAAGGTGCAGAGCAAAGCTTCCGCTACGCATATGAAGCTGAGAAGATTCACGCTCAGCTATATAGGGAAGCTAAGAGTTATGTGGATCAAGGACAGGATTGGCCGCTGAAGGGTAAGGTCTGGATATGTCCGGTCTGCGGACACACTTATGTGGGAGACGAGCCCCCGGAGAAGTGCCCAATTTGCAACGTGTCAAAGGATAGATACGTCGGCTTCTAGGGCTGCTAATCCGCCAAATATCTCCACACACCTTTCTCCCTATAGTTATACACTATTGTCTTATATGTAGTTACATATTCTATAGAATATCCCACGCCCTCCCTGCCTATTCCCGAGTCCTTTCTACCGCCGAATGGATAGTATCCTACACCATGCCTCGGCATATCATTAATGTATATCGCGCCGAATTCGAGTAATCTCGCAAGTTTCCTCACCTGATCCATGTTATAGCCGAAGATCGCGGCATCGAGGCCATAGGCTCTCCCATTAGCCAGCTCTATCGCCTCATCAAGATTACTGAAGCTTGTTATCAGTGCTACTGGCGCAAAAACCTCCTCCCTATACAGCTTTAGACCCTTCAGCACGTTTTTATCCAATATCTCGATTAATGTCGGCTCGACATACGTCTCTCCCAGCTTCCTTCCACCATACAATATTCTGCCGCCGGCCTTAACCGCCTCCTCAATACTGTTCATCATCTCGTCTGCCGATTCAGGGCTTATCAGCGGCCCCATGGTGGTCTTTTCGTCTCGCGGATCTCCGACAACAACTCTCGATAGCTGTGAAACGAGCTTGTCTCTGAAGTCCTGGTAGATATCATTCGCGACGAGAACTAGTTTTATGGCATCGCATCTCTGGCCCGCATAGCTGTAAATTCCAGCCGCGACCCTCTCAGCGGCGAAGTCCAGATCTGCATCGGGCAGGACTATGGCTGGATCGCCGCCTCCCAGCTCCATTATAAACTGCTTGATGCCTGNGGCCTGGATAACCTTTCTCCCAGTCCCACTGCTACCCGTGAAGCTTATGGCCTGAATTCTCCAATCCGATNTAAGCCTGTCAGATTCCCTGCCTGGAATGGTTAGGACTGAGAATGCTTCCTTCGGGAAGCCAGATTCCTCAACCAGCTTTGCAAATAACAGTATCGGAATCGGGTCAGCTGAGGGCGGCTTGATCACAACCGCATTACCCGCGACCACGCTATAGGTGAACTTGGAGACCGCGTCGAAGAGCGGATAATTGAAGGGAATTATCGCGAGGACCACTCCGAGGGGCTCGCGCCTGACCACGGCCTCTGTCTCGAGGGTTGTTGGATCCCAGTCCCCCGGCATATACTCCCCGTAAATCTTCCTCGCGTCCAGATCAGCTCTTCTTAGCCGATCTATGCTTGCATTAACCTCCCCCACGGCTTGGCCTCGCGTCTTCCCCGAGTTGATTATCAGGGATTCCACGAGATCATCTCTATGCTCCTCCATGAGGTCAGCCAGCCTCTCAAGGAGCTCAAGCCTCCTCCAGCCTGGAGTGTCCCTGATACTCCATCTTCCAGCCGAGTAAACCACGTCAAGTGCGCGGTCTATATCATCCCAGTCAAGCCTCGGCACCCTGCCGATAATACTCAAATCTATCGGGCTCCTAACATCAATCATCTCATCTTTNCAGATCCACTTCCCACCANCAAACGTCGCAAATTCATATACCCCNTTAGACTCACGATATATCCCGGAGAAAACTGGGCTTCTCAGCTTAAGACCGCTCATTACCTCTAAGAGGTTTATAACATATTTATAAGAATTTCGGCGAAACAACGTTAAAGTAATGCTATTCACGACAATTTATGCGGGAGTTATGTCCTCGAGGAGTATGAGACGAGTTCTCTTCGTATGTGTTGAGAATAGTTTTAGGAGCCAGATTGCTGAGGCCTATTTTAACAAGTATGCTCCGGAAGGTTGGACTGCGGTTAGCGCTGGTGTGAAGCCCTCTGAGATGGTTCACCCAAATGCGGTCAAGCTGATGCTCGAGGAGGGAATAGATATAAGCGGCAAGAGGCCGAGGCTCCTTGATAGGGAGATTCAGGAGCAGGCCGATCTTGCCATCATAGTCTGTAGCGGATCCCAGTGCCCCGTAATATACGCTAAAAAGGTCTTGGAGTGGAATATAGCAGATCCAGCGGATCTGCCGCTAGAGGAAGCTAGGAGGATCAGAGAAGAGATAAAAAGGAGGGTGCTTGAGCTCGTTGAGAACATAAAACGCGGCAGAATGGAGGACCTAGATAGGCGCTTCATAGTAAGGGATAACAGTATCTAAGAATCACGTGGGGATGATTTTGGGATGGATCTGGGGCTTCATGGTAGGGTTGCGATTGTCACGGGCTCAAGCAGCGGGATAGGTAAGGCCATAGCAATGGCGTTGGCTCGGGAGGGCTGCAAGCTCCTTATATGCTCTAGGAGCTGGGATAGGATTGCTAAAGCTGCTGAGGAGATTAGGGCTGAGACCGGGTCAGAGGTTCTTCCTGTTGAGGCGGATCTAAGGGTTAAGGAACAGGTCGCCCACATGGTCTATATGGCGCTCGAGAGCTTTGGCAGGATAGATATACTGGTGAATAATACCGGCGGCCCACCATCAGCCCTCTTCGAAGAAACTTCTGATGAGATGTGGACTGATGCTGTCAACCAGCTGCTAATGGGCACAATATACGCTTGTCGTCTTGTGATACCTCATATGAAGAGGAGGAGATGGGGTAGGATCATAAACATGGCGTCATTTGTCGCCAAACAGCCCATGCGCGGAATGATCCTCTCAAACACGCTGAGAGCGGGCATACTGGCATTGACGAAGACACTTGCTTTAGAGCTCGCAGAATACGGGATACTCGTTAACGCGGTCTGCCCGGGTTGGACTCTGACAAGGAGGGTTGAGGAGCTTGTAAGGGCGGAGGCCGATAGAACGGGGAAGCCTACAGAAGAAATATTAGGGGAGTGGGCCGCTGACATACCACTGAAGAGGTTTGCGAAGCCCGAGGAGATAGCGGATGTTGTGGCTTTCCTAGCATCTGAAAGGGCCAGCTATGTTACCGGCGTCGTCATACAGGTGGATGGTGGTCTCATAAGATCACTCACATGAGTAATCTTGAAGAAATTTCACGGTTAAGGAGCTATTCCTCTAAATCCTCGGGATCCACGTTCACAGCATGTCTCGTGATCTCTAGGGAGCAGGCGTTATGCTTTAAACAGAAATCCTCGCATTTCTCAGCCCAAATCCTCTCCTCATAGGCTAACCCGCATTCCTCGCAGAAGTAGAGGACTCTGCCGCCAATTCTTCTCTCAGCCACCAAAGGCACCACCCATAATGTTGGGAGCTGGCTCGTTGAAAAACCTTTATCCGGCGAAATGTATATAACGCTGTGAAGGATAACCATGTAATGTGAAGTAGGATGCCATCCGAGAAATTTTACGTCCTACCGCAGCTACCATACGGCTACGGCGATCTCACCCCCTACATGTCCGAGGAACAGCTCCGAATACACCATACGATTCACCACCAGGCATACGTGAATGGCGCGAACGCGATATTGAAAAGGCTTGAGGAGGCCCGCAAGGGGAACCTTGANATAGACNTGAAGGCCGCCTTGAAGGAGCTTTCCTTCAACATAGGCGGGCACGTTCTCCACTCGANGTTCTGGGGAAACCTCGCGCCTCCAGAGAAGGGTGGGGGGAAGCCGGGTGGAAGGCTTGCCGACATTATAGAGAAGGAGTTTGGGAGCTTCGAGAGATTTAGGAAGGAGTTCACACAGGCTGCTGTTAGCGTGGAGGGATCCGGCTGGGCGGCCTTAGCTTTCTGCAGGATACTAGGAAGGCCTCTGATAATGCAGATAGAGAAACATAACCTCAACATCTACCCCGCATTCCCGATAATAATGGTCCTCGACGTCTTCGAGCACGCATACTACATAGATTACAAGAACAGGAGGGTGGACTTTGTGGAAGCATTTTGGAACATAGTCAACTGGGACGAGGTTGGCAAGAGGCTTGAGGCGCTGCTAGGATAGCGAGGCCATCCCCCAACCTCACAATACCCACATCTTTTTATTCACGTTCGGGGCGAAAAATTGATAGTTTTCACGCGAATCTATCATGGTATTAGTTCTTTGTACGGGATGTTGATGTCGAACTGTATCTCAGATATGTGGCATGTCTTTCCATGAAGCATTATGATGTGACGTGTAGTCTTTGGGGGCAGAAGTTCTCCCCTTAGGCCGGCATTTAAGACAAGCTCCTTTGAAAGTGGCTCCCCTCCCCTCCAGCTTAGGACCGCGATTCTGGGGGAGCGGTAATTCACGAAGAGGCACGGGATCCTCCTACATCCCAGCCTTTTTAGGGCCTCAACCCTGTGATGGCCATCTATTATGATCAGAGTCTCGCTATCAACAACTATAGGCTTCTTGAGAAGGCCGCATCTCTTNATATCCTCGGCGAGCTCCCTGACAAAACCCGGATCAACATCCTCATGAGGCTTCAGAAGGCTGATAGGAAGTATCACAATCTGGGATGAAAGTTCTCGGAGGACATCCTTAAGACTATCATCATCCACATNTTCTTCAGCAGGTCCAAGCAGCATCATGCTTACCCCCATCATGTGCATAACAACGTAATTTAAATTTTCTCGGGAAAACTTATAATCGCATCATCCCCAGCTCTCTCGAGGTTGAAGGTGGTGGAGGCCTCGAATAATATCGAGCTCGTTGATCTTGCCTCCCTACAGAGGGTTTTCGAGGTCGGCCTAGCCTCAGTCATGGAGGCTTATGACCGTATCTTGAGAAGCCGGCGCCTCGACAAGCCACTAATAGTCGAGAGGAATACGGGGATGGTTGTTGGAGGGGTTGAGGTTCTCGAGGCACTAGACCTTCTATCGGCTTCTAAGGCTCCAGCATTGCTTATTAGCCAGGATCAAGTCGTGATTAAGCGGCTCTCAGGGGAGTTCCTCAAGGTGGGCGATCTGCTTGAGGAGCTCCGGCTTGGGCGGGGCAGGCTCCCCCTTCGCGATTTCGAGATAAGGTACCTGATCGACATCCCATCAATAAATGTGCCTTTGGATTGTCTCTACGGAGATGTGAGGCTTGACAGACGTATGCTTAGGGTTTATGATGATACGTTGTCCCTGCTCGTGGAGAACTGGCCGACACCCCTTGTAAGGCTAAGATCATTCTCATCCGATTATAGGGGGGTTTATGCGAAACTCGAATCCTTCAACCCGTTCAGCAATAGTGTAAAGGATAGGATCGGCTGGGCGATGATAATGGATGCGCTGAGCCGCGGCTCCCTCGGAGATCTGCTATATGAGGCTACATCCACTAACACTGGGATAGCGCTGGCCTCGATAGCAAATGCTCTAGGAAGAAGGGTTAAGCTCTTCATCCCGAAGACGATCCAGAAGGCTAGCGATGTATTCCTCAGGGCCCTAGGCGCCGAGGTCGTCAGGGTTCCGGTCAGCCTGACAGTGGAGGCTATCTCAGAGGTGGAAGCATCTGCGAAAAGGGATGGCGCAACCCACCTGAACCAGTTCGAGAACGACGCGAACTTTAAGGTGCATCTAAAGTATACTGCTANGGAGCTTGATCAACAACTCGAGTCCATAGGCATTAAGCCCGACTACATTATCGGCGGGCTCGGAACATCAGGGCACATGAGCGCCATATCATTCTACTTCAAGAGCAAGTATGGCGACAGTGTCAAGGTGGTAGGCGTCCAACCAGCTCAAGGCCACGTCATCCCAGGGATAAGGAGGATCGAATCCGGGATGAAATGGATACATATGGTCGAGCTCGACGAGGTAATTGATGTGACGCTGGATGAGGCGATCGAGGGAGTGATCGAGGTCGCGCGGAGGGAGGGCCTCCTCATAGGATTGAGCTCCGGGGCTGTCTTCAAGGCATTCAGAAAGATCTCCCCGGAAAGGGGGAACATAGTCCTAATTTTCCCGGATAGCGGCTACAAGTATGTGGAGCAATTAGAGGAGTACTTCAAGAAATGCGTGCAAACAAAATAGTTTGAGGTCATATTGGTTTTTTGAGGCTTGTTCATGTTTATAACGACATTTTCTCAAGCTCTTTCATGATGTTAACCCCGGAGCTTGTCCCTATTCTGTCTGCGCCCGCTTTTACGAGCTCAATGACCTGCTTCGCGGTTCTAATGCCTCCAGAAGCTTTGATTCTTACGCGAGGTGATAAGACGCCTCTAAGGAGCTTTACATCCTCAACTTTTGCCCCGGCGGGGCCGAAGCCTGTCGAGGTCTTAACGAAATCCGCTCCAGCCTCTTCCACGATCTTAGCCGCCCTCACCTTCTCCTCATCACTCAAGTAACATGTCTCAATTATCACCTTAAGCATCTTATCTCCAACAGCTTCCTTAACCTCTCTTATCTCCCGCAAGACATAATCATACCTCCCAGACTTAAACATTGAGATATTCATCACCATATCAATCTCATCAGCTCCTTCCTCAACATACTTCTTGGCCTCAAAGACCTTAACCTCACTAAATGTTGCTCCGAGCGGGAACCCTACAGCCACGCACACCTTTACATTAGAACCCCTCAACAGATCCTTCGCAAGCGGGATGTATATTGGATTGATACAAACAGTCGCGAAACCATATTTCCTAGCCTCTTCACACAGCCTCTTAATATCATCCTCCGTGGCATTGGGCTTCAACAATGTATGCTCTATGACTCCTGCAATAGCTCGGGCGTCGAGGGGCGCGTGCTTAGGCCCTCCTATATCACTAACTCTTAATGGTGTGATCTCCATTGACATCTGTCAACACCTCCAACATCTTTACCAAACTTGTCTTCTAATAAACATGTTGAACATGAGGCAGCTACAAGTTTAATAACAAGGTTATTCTTAGAATATTTTAGCTGTATTGCCCTATTTCTCTGGGCAGTGGTGGCTGAAAAGTTAAGTTTTATTGCGGATGCCGCTTGCGAGATAAGGTAGGATGTTTAAGGGCTTTATGCGCCGGGGGTGGGATTTGAACCCACGCGCCCCGGAAGGGGCATCGGCTTTCTGGGGCAGCCGAATAAGGGTCTCCAGGCCGACCCACTACCAGGCTATGGGACCCCGGCGCTTGTGGGAGACTAAGCTATGCCTCTATTTTGAATTTACTGGGGCTAGTAGACTTTTACGCCGTTTGCCGGGTTTCTGCACTCCTTCTCAAACTCCTCCATTAGCTTGAGAGTTATCTTTCCAGCTTTTCCATCTCCTATGATTCTCCCTGCGATCTTTGTTACTGGCAGGATCTCGGCCCCGGTTCCCGTCACGAAAACCTCATCCGCCGTGATTAGCTCGAATGGCGTGATCTCCCTCTCCTCGACCTGGTATCCGAGCCTTCTTGCGAGCTTCATCACAAATGCCCTAGTTATTCCGGGGAGAATGCCGGTTGTCGGGGGAGGCGTCGCTATCACATCATCACTGACCATAAAGATGTTCGTTGAGGTTGTCTCGGCGACGAAGCCCCTATCATCGAGCATGACAGCGTCGTCCGCTCCAGCATTTATCGCCTCAAGCTTCGCAAGTATGCTGTTCAAGTAGTTCAGGGACTTTATCTGATGGGTTGTCGCGTCAACCCTATCCCTTCTAACCGATGATATTATAAGGGAGATCCCCCTCATCTTAGCCTCCCTGCTGTAGAGCGTTAGAGCCGGCTCCGTGATTATTATGACATTGGGTTTCCCACACTTCCTCGGGTCTAGGCCGAGATCGCCAACCCCCCGCGTGACAACGAGCCTGATATAAGCATCCCGCAGCCCATTCCTCCTAAGAGTCTCGACAACTGCGCTGATCATCTCATCCTTAGTTAATGGTATCTCGAGCATTATCGCCTTCGCCGAGTCATAGAGTCTGTCAATATGCTCTCTTAGCATGAAGACCACGCCATCATACTCCCTAATGCCCTCGAAGACTCCGTCCCCATAAAGGAAGCCATGATCATAGACTGAGATCGCGGCCTTGCCCTTGGGATAATACTCGCCATTAATATAAACGAGAAGCTCCCCATCCATGGCTCTTCCCAGCTTAGAATCTCTAGATAAAAGTTCCGGTGGGAGTGAGGGAGCTTCAGCTAAGTAATTATAGCTGGCGATGCCCTCATGTGCTGGGATTCTGATGGTGGAGGAGCATTATGCGCTCGACCCTGTGGACCTCAAGATAATCGAGCTCCTGAAGAAGGATGGTAGGATGCCTTTCGTGGAGCTGGGGAAAAGGGTTGGATTATCGGAGGCCGCTGTCAGGAGGAGGGTAAAGATGCTCCAGGAGCGGGGGATAATCAAGAGGTTCACTGTCGAGGTTGATGAGGGCTTCCAAGTGAGCGCTGTGATTTTCCTCCAGTTCGAGTCGAGCAGCCTTCCAGGCGAGATCCTCGAGAAGATAGCGAAGGTGCCCGGGGTCCGGGCGATCTATGAACTTACTGGAAGATTCGATGCGATGGTGATGATCGCGGCTTCTAAAATCTCTGAGCTTAATGAGAGGATAGATAGGATAAGGGCGATAGAGGGGGTGAAAAGCACCGAGACCGCGGTCGTCCTGAGGGTCATAAGCTAGAGGTAACGCTATAAAATGCCTTGACAAATATCTCTTCGGAGATAGTTGAATGGTAATCTACGAGGAGCGCTGGGATCTCGGCAAGCTGGTCACATTCGTCCCGAACAAGAAGACCCCAATCTATAACTGGTTTTTTCTTTAAGGAGGGCTTCTCTCGCGAGTTCGCCCACATGATGCTCCGGGAGTTTGAAGTGGGCCCGGGCTCGATGGTCTTGGATCCATTCCTTGGATCCGGCACGACCCTTCTAGCATGCAAGGAGCTGGGTATAGATGGTGTGGGTGTGGATGTGGCCCCGCTCGCCGTCTTCGTGAGCAAGGTCAAGATAGCGGATTATGATCTCGAGAAGCTTAGGAAGACCGCGAGATGGCTCTTAAGCCAGCCATTCAGAAGGCCGGACCTCTCATGCGTCAGCGGGTTCGTTAGGCAATTCTTCCTAAAGCCGTCGCTCGAGGACATAATTTTCTTCAGGGAGAAGATTCGGGAGATTGAGGACCCGGTTGTCAGGAACTTTTTCACATTGGCTCTGATGAATGCAGCTATGAAGGTNTCGCTAGCATACAAGGATGGCGCTGTCCTGAAGGTGGTGAGAGACAAGCCCGTCCCACCATTCAGGAAATTCTTCAGAAGACTTGTCAAGAGAATGATAAAGGATTTGACGAGGCTGAGCTTCAAGCCATGCAGGCTCGAGGTATACTTGGGTGATGCTAGGAGGATGGATTTCCTTGAGGATGAGATGTTCGACGCGATAATAACCTCGCCACCCTACCTCAACAAGATCGAGTATACCAAGGTATATAGAATCGAGTATGAGCTCTTCTTTGGTGACGTGAAGATCGATCCTGTCAGGTCTTACCTCGGGCTGAACCCGAAGAATATCGTGGATCAGTTTCCCGAGCTGAATCTGCCAGAGGTTGCGAAGGCATATTTCCATGATATGCGGCTCTGCTTGGAGGAGATGTTCAGGGTTCTTAAGCCCGGTGGGAGGGTCGCCCTCGTCGTCGCCGGGGGAGTCTTCCCCGATAGGGTTGTCGAGTCGGATAAACTGATACTCGAGCTCGCCGAGAGAGTCGGGTTCGAGCCGGAGAGGCTGATAGCCGTGAATAAGAGGGTCGCGACAACTAGAAGGGTGATAAAGATCGGGGAGGCGAGGGAGAGCATACTCATATTCTCGAAGCCAGGCGTCTAGGAGACGCGCCGTAAACAATTAAATCATCCTCGCATTTTAGGGGGGCAGCATGCGGATCGTGAGTTATGACTTTGAAGATGAGCGGGACTATGGCTTCCTAATCCTGGGGAACAGCGTGATACCGAGAGACTTTCTCGAGAGTGCTCTCGGCATGACTCTTCCAAGGGATGTTAGAGACCTCTTGCCGGATAGGGAGCTCGTGGAGCTTATTGAGTCCGTTATTAATAAAGTTCCGGTGGAATCTANATCTCTTGAAGAACTTCATCTGGGTCCGCCGATACCGAATCCCGGGAAGATAATCTGTCTCGGCCTGAATTATCTCGACCATGCGCTTGAGGCTGGGATGNAGCCTCCCGAGGGCATGCCGATATTCATGAAGCCTGCAACGGCGCTCACAGGTCCGTTCGACCCCATCATAAAGCCGAGGCATGTCGAGAAGCTGGTACTACGAGATAGAGCTGGCTNTCGTGATAGGCAGCCGATGCAGGGACATAGAGCCGAAGGAGGCCTATGAGAACATCTTCGGCTACATGATCCTAAACGATGTATCGGCTAGGGATATACAGTTTAGGGATGGGCAGTGGACTCGTGGAAAGATTATGGACACATTCGCGCCGACGGGGCCATGCCTAGTTTCCAAGGAGGAGGTTGGAGCCCCTCATAACCTCAGGATGCTCACGACCGTGAATGGGGAGGTAAGGCAGAGCTCCTCCACATCCAATATGATCAGGAAGATCCCCGAGATAGTCTCGATACTGAGTCAGGGGGTGACCCTCGAGCCCGGGGACATAATAGCTACGGGAACTCCAGCGGGCGTCGGGGTATTCCAGAAGCCGGAGCCAAAGCTCCTACAGCCCGGGGACGTCGTCGAGATGTGGATCGAGAATATCGGGACAATAAGAAACCACGTGATCACGATCGAGTGAAGCCCCGCCCACCATATGTAGCCTAGTGAGGGAAAAACTATAAGCTCGGGCAAGCCGCGTTTCTCGGCGATCATAGGATGAGCTCTAGAAGATTTGATGTTGTGGTTGTTGGCGGTGGGCCGGCGGGTGTCGCCGCCGCAAAGGCCTCCGCTAAAACAGGCGCCAAGACTCTTCTGCTTGAGAAGAACCCGGCCATAATGGCCATTAAGCCATGTGGGCAGGCGGTTAGCTCGCATACATTCGAGACGGCTGGTGTTAAGCCGACGCCGCCCATGATATTGAATAGGGTGAGCGCGAGGGTGTATGCGCCGAATGGAAGGAGCATAAAGATACCGGAGACCGGATATCTGATAAACAAGACCCTGCTTCTCCAGGAGATTGCGGTTCAGGCGGCGGAACATGGCGCTGAGATCCATGTCAATGAGCCGTTCATAGATTTCGTGAGAAGGGAGGATGGGCTGATTGTGAGGACTCCTAAAGCGGAGTATGAGTGCTCAGTCCTCATCGGCGCTGATGGATACAATTCTAGGGTGGCGAGAACCCTCGGCGTTAATGAGAAATCCGAGCCTATTCCAACGCTCCAGTACCTGATGGCTGGATCGAGGCTTGAGAACGTGGATGAGATCAGGATCTATGTGGGTAATGGGATCGCGCCAAGGGGCTATGCATGGCTCTTCCCCTTCAGCGAGAGGATGGCCGAGGTTGGGCTAGGTGTTAGGGGCGCGCCTCTTAAGCCCTACATGGACAAGGTTCTTGAGATTCTCAGGAAGGAGCTCGGCTCGGCCCAGATAATAGATAATCGCGGCGCCCCGGTGCCTGTTGGCGGCGTGATAAGCAAGTATATCTTCGATCACGTGATCCTGATAGGCGATGCCGCAGGCATGGTTATACCCATGACTGGCGGTGGAATACACTCCTCGATAGCCGCGGGGATCGCCGCGGGAGAGGTAGCTGGAGAAGCATCACAGGAGGGGGATGCGTCGGAGGAAAGGCTCAGGNCATTTGACNAGAAATATAGGCCTTGGCTCGAGAGGATAAGGAGAAGCCTNAAGGTATTGAGGATCTTCGAGAGGCTTAGCGATGAGGATCTAAATGAGCTGGCCGAGATGCTTAGCGATGAGGATATAGTGGATCTTGCGAATGGGCTTAATGTCGGAAGGGTTGCGAGAAAGCTTCTAAGCCATCCAAGGCTGGCGGCAAAGCTTGCAAGACAGCTCCTCAGCATCTAAAATCGCGAACCTAGAATTGATGATGCTTGGAAATCCATGTCACCCCTCTTAGAGAGGTAGAGGCTTCCCATCCTAGATGTCGCGATAGCGGTTAATAGGTCGAGAAGGGGCGAGCTCATCCCGCCGATGAGCCTCCGGAGAAACGCTATTCTCCAAAGCTCCTCGACCACCCTCCTAGCTTCTGCTAGGAGTTTTTCCGATGAGCTGCCCCTAAGACTCGCAGCTATGGCTGAGGCGATCCTCGCGGCGATAAGCCCTCCCATGATAACGCCCCCACCCGTCGTGGCCTTCACATGGCCCGCGGCATCACCAACCGGAACAAACCTCAATGGAAACAGCATCGTGCTGTCGAGGGGGCTACCCTTATAAATGACATGTGATGATGCGCTGAGGCATCGTGCATCCGGGAACTCCTCAACCAAAAATCTTCTCAGCAGCTTCCTCAAGTTAGGCGATCTAGACGCCACACCAAGCTTCCCCAAGTTTCCATCAATCGGTATCAGGTAAGCAAAGAAGTCGGGCAGATAATTCTTCAAGTAGATATAGACGAATCTCTTATCGAGGCCATGATTTTCCACGATCAGCTGGATTATCGGGATCCATCCCCTCGGCTCGGTTCCGGCTCCGAGAAACCTTCTCAATAGGGTTGCTCCAGCCCCTTCAGCATCTATCACCCATGATGATTGATATATTTCATCACTAGCCGTTATCAGGAACTCTCCCCCACATCTCTTGACGGCCTTGACCCTGACCCCACAGATTATCTCTGCTCCAGCGTGCTCCGCCTGTCTCGCAGCCTCCTTGTCGAAGATGCTCCTGCTAACGACCGCCGCGACGGGCTTACCCGCATCGAGAACCCTCCACCTCCCACCAGAGCTTTTTATCATCGCTCCCCTCACGATATTCTGGAGATATCTTCCATTCGCCGAGAATCCAAGCCTTTCGAGCCCCGAGATGCTTAGAAGGCCGGCGCATCTCTCCGGCTCACCGATCTCTCTATGCTCCTCAAAGACCACCACCTCAGCGCCAGCTCTAGCCGCCTCACGCGCCGCGATCAGGCCCGCTGGCCCTCCTCCGATTACAGCTATCTCAATCATCCTCTAGAATCCTCTCGCCGGGATACAATAAAATACCGGGCCTATCTAGAGTTTAACGATATCCCGCGAGGTGAGTGTGAAGGCTTTGAAGATGGCTCGCGCCCATGTGACGATAACCGGGAAGGTTCAGGGGGTTTTCTACAGGGTTAGCGCGAAGAAGATGGCGGATAGGCTTGGTGTGAAGGGGTGGATTAGGAATCTTCCGGATGGGAGGGTTGAGGCGGTCTTCGAGGGCGAGGAGGATGCAGTGAAGCGCATGATCTCGTGGTGCTGGGTCGGGCCGCCGGGGGCAAAGGTGATTAGCATAGACGTGGAGTGGGAGGAGTATCTCGGCGAATACAAGGATTTCCGGATACTCTACTAGCCGATCCACGAGCTATAATAGTTATAAGATGGTGCTGGGAAGGTATAGGCAAGCGAGATCATGCCTTCAGAGAAGAAGGAGATTAGAGAGGTTCAGCTTAGGGTTGCCGAAGCCCGGCAGAGAGATATCGGAAGGAAGATTGCGAGGGTTGATAGCCGGGCGATGAGGGATCTAGGTCTAAGCCCCGGAGACATTATCGAGATTATTGGGAAGAAGTCTACGGTGGCCATCGTATGGCCCCCATATAAGGAAGATGATGGGATGGGCTTAATCAGGATAGATGGCGAGATCCGGAAGAATGCCGGGGTTTCCGTGGGAGATTATGTGACGATTAGGAAGGCGCGGGCCGAGCCCGCCAAGAAGATTGTCCTAGCGCCCTTCGAGAATCTTCCATTCGTCGGGGATCTCTCGAGGATTGTTAGGAGCCAGCTGCTCAACCTGCCGGTGATGAGGGGAGATGTCATCGTGATACCGGTCCTGGGAATGGGTATAGAGCTTAAGGTCGTGACCACGAGCCCCACGAACGTGGTCATAGTCACGGAGAATACCGTGATAGAGGTCAGCTCAACACCGGTTAAGAGGGTTGAAGAGGTTGGGGGCGTGACGTACGAGGATATTGGCGGGCTGCATGAGGAGCTTCAGAGGATAAGGGAGATGGTTGAGCTCCCGCTAAAGCATCCAGAGCTCTTCCGCCATCTCGGGATAGAGCCGCCGAAGGGAGTTATATTGTGGGGGCCGCCCGGATGCGGCAAGACGCTCATAGCAAAAGCGATCGCCAATGAGACCGGGGCACACTTTATCTCGATAAACGGCCCCGAGATAATGAGCAAGTTTTATGGCGAGAGCGAGGCGAGGCTGAGAGAGATCTTCAAGGAGGCTGAGGAAAACGCCCCATCAATAATATTCATCGATGAGCTCGATGCTATAGCGCCGAAGAGGAGCGAGGTTACCGGTGAAGTTGAGCGGAGAGTGGTCTCACAGCTTCTGACACTCATGGATGGCTTGAAGAGCAGGGGCCAGGTGATAGTCATAGGGGCGACTAACAGGATAGATGCGGTGGATCCCGCGCTTAGGAGGCCTGGGAGATTTGACCGCGAGATAAGGATAGGTGTGCCCGATAGGAATGGCAGGAAGGAGATACTCCAGATTCATACTAGGAGGATGCCCCTCGCGGATGACGTCGACCTCGATGAGCTGGCTAATATAACCCATGGCTTCACTGGTGCTGATCTCGCCGCCCTCTGCAGAGAGGCAGCGATGAATGCTCTTAGGAGATTCCTGCCAAAGATAGATCTCGAGAAGGAGACGATACCGGCCGAGGTGCTGGAGGAGCTTAAGGTCACCCGCGAGGACTTTATGAACGCCTTGAAGGTTGTCCAGCCATCAGCTCTTAGAGAGGTGATCCTTGAGATACCGAATGTCCGTTGGGAAGATATTGGAGACCTCGAGCAGGTGAAGCAGGAGCTGAGAGAGGCGGTTGAGTGGCCGCTCAAGTATCCAGACCTATTCAAGAGGCTCGGCATAAGACCTCCAAAGGGAATCCTGCTATATGGACCGCCTGGAACCGGGAAGACGCTTCTCGCGAAGGCGGTCGCAAATGAGAGCGAGGCGAACTTCATCTCGGTTAAGGGTCCCGAGATCCTGAGCAAGTGGGTTGGAGAATCAGAGAAGGCTGTTAGGGAGATATTTCAGAGGGCGAGGGAGGCAGCACCATGCATAATCTTCTTCGACGAGCTTGATGCAATAGCTCCTAGGAGAGGGCTCCACACAGACTCGGGCGTGACTGACCGGATAGTAAACCAGCTATTAACAGAGATGGATGGGATACAGATCCTGAAAGATGTNGTCGTGATCGGCGCGACTAATAGGCCCGACATACTCGATCCAGCACTGCTCAGGCCCGGGAGATTCGATAGGATAATCTTTGTCCCGCCGCCCGACGTTGAGGGAAGATACCAGATCTTCCAGATACATACGAGGGAGATGCCACTCGCGGATGACGTGGATCTAAGGAAGCTCGCCGAGATGACGGAGGGCTACACCGGTGCCGACATCGAGGCATTATGCAGGGAGGCGGCGCTAAACGCCGCAAGGGAGAACCTCAATATAGACAAAGTCTACATGAGGCACTTCCTAGCAGCATTAGAGAAGGTGAAGCCGAGCATAGCGCCGGAGCAGAAGCGGGAGTACGAGAGGATCTTGACAGAGTTCAAGAAATCGCTAGCATACATCTCCTAAGTCTAGACGACTGGAAGTCCAAGCCCTTTCAATACCTCAATGAACCTGGCAGCATCATCGGCCATGTAGACGTTGTTGAAGAGAATATATGCCCTCCTCCCCTCCTTCAAATATTTCTCAACCAGCTCGGCCAGACTTCTTAGATCAGAGTCCGTGTACTTGTACCTGTAGTTGTATTCTTTTCCGCCTATACCATGGAGCCTGAAGTATACTAGCTGGTGTGATGACTGGGGCTGGCATCTGAATGGATCTACGACATGCACGAGGTCGAGCTTGTCGCATAGCCTGCCAACGGCCTGGAGGTTATCCCTCCACGTCCCTCTCGGCTCCCAGCCCAGGATCACGCTATCCCTTCTTATCGCTGAGAAGAATGCTTCGACATCCTTAACATTTTCCTCGCTATATCCGAAGGATGCCGGCGTCTGGAGGATGCAAACCTCCGCCCTCATCGCCCTACATACCTCGAGGGTCTCCTCCCAAGCCCTGAAATTCTCCTCAGTAGGCCTCAGGAAACCATATCTATCCTGCCTCGACTTGGGTGTCTTAAGGCCGCTCCTCTTCCAAGTTGGGCTGCTCGGCGGATGGGTAACAACCTGCCAAGCCTTCATACAGAACCTAAAGTTCTCCGGAGCATTCCAAGCCCACTTCGCAACAGTCTCCGGTCTAGGAAGCTTGTAAAACGTCTCCTGAACCTCAATTATCGAGAATCGGCTATAATAAGCGTTTTTACCACCCCTAACGCACCAGCCGCAACAGCCAACCCTAACCTCCATGAGGGGTAATGCTGTATAATTCCAGACAAATTTTTCCCCCGGAGGGCCTAGGGGAATAATACTTAAAGCTGGCGCTCTTTAAATTATCCCGTTGGGTGTTCATTTATGCCGCAGGTGCCGCTTGAGAAGCTAGACGAGGTGGTTTGGAGGATTCCTAAGCATAGGCCGGATATGCGCGTCCCGGTCCTAGTCTTCGCCTCAGAAGATCTTTTGGAGAAGATGATGCAGGATAGGACGCTTATCCAGGCGGCTAATGTCGCGACCCTGCCGGGGATATTGAAGCATGCCGTGGTTCTGCCGGATGCGCATGAGGGCTATAATGAAGTTAAATTAAAGAGGTTAAATTAGGAAATTAGAAAAAGCATTCGGTATGACTTTCCCTTAATAAGCTTGATCAAAGATTAACCTAACCCGTAGGCTAATCTAGATAGGGGAGGAAAAAATAGGGTAGGGGGAGGGAAATAGACGTCTTTGAATCATTTCTGAAGTCGAAGCCTCAGAGAATATTTTTCCAGCGCTGGATAGATATCTTCAGCCTTAATGACTATATGCAATTGTCTTCCATTTTTCCCCCTTCCACCTTTTCGAGTTCTGTACGGTATTTTTGCGATAGATAGTAGCTCCATGATTAGGTTGGCGAATTTCGAAGTGTTTTGTGATATTACAATCTCTTGACGCTCTGGGTTGTAGTAGCCATCCGCATCATATATCCCAGCAATGGCGGGATCCAATTCGATTTCTGAAAGAAACTCACCGTATCGAAGAGCCTTAAAAGCCCTCACCAACATAGTATTATTCAATTGTAGAATCCATTTTTCATGCTCCTCCTCCGTCGCTTTCACCCATGACCTCCTATTCTCGTCTGCTCGTTTTAGAAAATATACCGTTATCTTACGAGGCTTAAGTTCATTGGGTATGGCTCTGATCTTATCAACCACCATGTAATACGGGATTTTTCTCGGACTTCCACAAATCCTCAGAGAGTCTACTGTTATAAACCCATCTCCGATAGCGTAGAATAATGTCCACGAAAGGTCATCATTCACCTTGATGGGGATATACCACAAATAGACTTCTTCGAGATACATTTTTATCTCTTCTTCAAACGGGCTCTCTTGATTATACAGTATTGGTATTTTACGTGGTTTTCTCGGCTTGCGGGCGATTCCGTGTTGTTTGATAATGTTATACGCTCTCCAATAACTGATTGAATATTTCTGGCTAATCTCTTTTATCGTCGTCCCGCTAAGATATTCTTGAAGAATGTTGGCACACATCTGTTCAGTCACCATCCACATCACCTCCTCAGCACCCCATGATGTCGAGGACATCCTGTTCTCCCCACCAGCTGATTGCCTCGTCTAATAGCTCGTATATCTCCGCCTTCAATCGCTCCATCAGCGGACTCCCGAGCCACCTGGCGTAGAACCGGCAGAACTCGAAGACATCATCCCTGA